>Ga0247808_10000963_pt1 | contig 13993 bp, 12 predicted proteins | sample UWRJL089202R1_FD_179914 | JGI IMG/M metagenome (GOLD analysis project Ga0247808, IMG submission 179914) | Plant litter microbial communities from Arlington Agricultural Research Station in Wisconsin, United States - UWRJ-L089-202R-1 | ecosystem: Environmental > Terrestrial > Plant litter >... | reverse complement strand
AACGGTCAGCGAGGTCTCCGCGACGTTCGTTGCCAGCACGATGCGTCGGCGCGTGCCCGCGGTCGACGATGGTTGGAAGACCTTGTGTTGGTCGGCAGAGGACAAACGACCGTAGAGGGGGAGCACCTCCGTGGCGGGAAGGTTGCGACCGCGGATCGCCTCTTCGGCATCCCTGATCTCGTTTTCACCGCTCAAAAAGACGAGGACGTCGCCGGGACTCTCGCGCGCGAGTTCGTCGAGGGCGTCGTTGATGCCCTGAAGATAGTCGCGGTCGTCGGAACCCTCGCCCTCCTCATCGTCGGCGATTTCCGCGATGAGCGGCCGATACCGGATCTCGACGGGATAAGTGCGGCCCGAGACTTCGATGATCGGGGCGTCGTCGAAGTGCCGGGAGAAGCTCTGCGGGTCGATCGTCGCGCTCGTGATGATGACCTTGAGGTCGGGGCGCTGGGGGAGAAGTTGTTTGAGGTAGCCGATGAGGAAGTCGACCGTGAGGCTGCGCTCGTGTGCTTCATCGATGATGATCGTGTCGTACTTGCGTAGGGTGCGGTCGCGGTGGATCTCATTGAGCAGGATGCCATCGGTCATGAGCTTGATGCGCGTGTTCTTGCCGACCGCATCGGTGAACCGCACCTGATAGCCGACGGTCTCGCCGACTTGCTCGCCGAGTTCTTCGGCGATGCGCTCGGCGATTGTGCGCGCTGCGATGCGTCGAGGCTGCGTGTGTCCGATGCTGGTGCGGCCGAGCTCGAGGGCCATCTTGGGAATCTGCGTGGTCTTGCCCGAGCCGGTCGCGCCCGCGATGATGACGACCTGGTGGTCGTTGATGGCGCGCAGGATGTCCTCGCGGCGCTGCGTGACGGGCAGTTCAGCAGGGTAGTGGAGCGCGATCTCGGGGCTGGACATAGCCTTCCATCGTAGGCCGTCGCGGGCGCCACTGTCCGAGCGCGACCCCGGCGAGTACGAGGGCGACCCCGACCATCTGGCGCGGACCGAACGGTTCGGCCGCAATAAGCACTCCGAGGGCGACGCCGGTCACCGGATTGAGAAGGCCGATGAGTCCGACGCTCGCGGTCGGGAGGTTGCGGAGTGCAACGAGCCACGCGACGTTCGCGACCGCGGTCGCAATGACGGCGACGTAAGCGAAGCCGAGCCAGGTCACCGGCTCGAAGGCGGGGAGTGGGCCTTCGGTGACGATCGCGACGGGGAGCACGAGCACCGCTCCGGCGATGAGCTGCCACGCTGTCAGCGCCACCGGGTCGCGCCCTGCTCCCCAGCGTTTCGCCAGAAGGAAGCCCAACGATGACATGAGCATGGCCGCGACGGACGCGGCGATTCCCCATGGATCGAGCGCGGCGGCATCCGTGAGCAGCATCGTGCAGACCCCGGCGAAGCCGATGACCGCGCCCGCGAGCGCCGCAAGGCTCGGTCGTTCGGCGAGCAGCGGCCACGCGATGAGTGCCATGACGAGCGCCGAGAGGGCCATGAGCGTCGACGCGATGCTCGACGGCAGCAGTTGCGCCGCGAGGTAGACGAGGATGAAAAACGCGCCGACGTTGAGCACGCCGAGCACGATCGACTTCCACCACCAGGACCCCCGGGGTCGGCTGCGGGCTATGGCGAGCAGGATGACTCCTGCGGGGAGCGCTCGCAGCACCGCACCCCAGAGAGGTAGGTCGGGCGGCAGAACCTGACGCGTCACGAAGTAGGTGCTGCCCCAGGCGATGGGCGCGATGGCAGCGACGAGCATCCATCGCCCCCTCGATATATTTTCCATGGAAACCATTATAGTTTCTGTGGAAGTTATATTGGTCGGATGCCCTCAGACCACGTCGCCCGCCTGCAGGCCGAATGGGCGCTGACCCGCCCCGAACTCGACGTGAGTCCTGTGGGCGTGATCGGCCGGCTCCACAGGCTCGCCGCCGCCCTCACCGAGGAACTCGTCGCCGTCTACCGCGAGTACGGCTTGAGCGAGGGCGAGTTCGACGTCTTGTCGGCGCTGCGTCGCGCCGGCGCGCCCTACGAGCGTGCCCCCGGGGAACTTGCCAAGCACACGATGGTGACGACGAGCGCGATCACCAAGCGCATCGACCGACTCGAGACAGCCGGATTTGTGCGGCGGTGGCAGTCGGAAGACGATGGTCGTGGTCGCGTCGTCGGCCTCACCGCAGCGGGAGTTGCGCTCATCGACCGTGCGTTCGAACACCATCTGAGCAACGAGAAACGGCTGCTGGCCGAGCTGGAGCCCGCCGAGGCCCAGGCGCTCGAGACCATCCTCACGAAGTGGCTTTCCGTACACGAAGTGCCTCAGGAGTAGCGAATATTGCGAAATGGGTCGGGGTGTAACGCGCTGTGACTTGGCCTATCGCAGTGAGACGCGCGCCGACCTAACGTCTGGGTATGGGACGTTCAGGCCACATCGTGCTCGGTGCGACGGTTCGCGCGCTTGGTGCGTGGCCGTCGGGTTGGCGGCATCCGGGGGCTCATCGAAATCCGCATGACGACACGGCAATTCTCGCGAGCACGGCGGTCGCGGCAGAGAGCGCGAAACTCGATTTTCTCTTCTTCGGCGACTGGCTCGCGACGGCGACGGAGTACGAGTTCACCGATCCCTATCTGCTGGCGCGGCTCGAACCCCTCGCCGCCATCAACTACCTCGCGGCGCTCACGAGCCACATTGGTCTCGTCGCCACGGTCAACTCCTCGCACGCCGAGCCGTACACGATCGCACGTACCTCGGCGTCGGCCGACCTCCTGAGCGGGGGCCGCGTCGGGCTCAACGTCGCGACGGGCGCGGAGCCACGCTCGGCGCGCAACTTCGGATGGGATCAGGTGCACAGCGACGCCGACCGTCTCGACGCGGCGGCTGAGCTCATCGAACTCCTTCGCCGCCTGTGGGATTCGTGGGAGGACGATGCTTTCGTCGCCGATGCCCTGACCGGCCGCCTCATCGACCCGGCCAAGATCCACGCGACCGATTTCGCGGGCCGTCACCGCAGCTCCGCCGGCCCGCTCAACGTGCTTCGCCCGCCCCAAGGCCACCTTCCGATCGCGATCGCGAGTGGCTCTGCCAACGCCAAGCGCCTCGCCGCGCTGGCCGCGGACATGGTGCTCATCTCGCCGCGTACGCGCGATGAGGCGATCGACGGCTACGCCGAGATCAAGCGGGATGCTGCGGACGCGGCCCGCGAGCCGTCAGAGGTCGTCGTGCTCGCCTCCGTGCTGCCGATCGTCGGGGCCACGCGCGAGAAGGCGTGGTCGATCTATGACGCGCTCGTCGGTCTCGTGCCGCTCGAGGGCGATATCAACGCCGACCTGCCCCCGAACCGCGGTGTGCGCATGCTCTCGAGCGTGCTCGGCGTCCCCGTTCGCGAGGTCGTGTTCGACGAAGAAGTGCTCGCGCGCACCGCCGGTCGCTTCGGCGAGCTCGGCCGCCAACTCCTTCGTGTCGTCGAGGAACGCTCGGGCCGAACCATCGGCGGCGATCGTGCCGTGACCTACCGGCACCTCGCCGTCGCACATGCGGTCGCGGCCCCCGTGATCGTCGGTTCGGCAGACGACGTGGCGGATCACCTCGAATCGTGGTTCGCCTCGCACGCGGTCGACGGCTTCACAGTGCTCTCCGCATTCCTCGGCGAGCAGTTCGAGGCCTTCACGACACTCGTCGTGCCCGAGCTCCAGCGCCGCGGGCTCTACCGCCGCGAGTACGCGGGATCGACGCTGCGCGAACATCTCGGTCTAGGACGCCCGGCGAACATCCACACCAGCGTGTCCCTCGACGAGCGCCGCCCGCACGCGACGTCACATTTCTCCGCGTTTCTCTAGGTTACGAGCGCTGTTCCCTCGCGGGATGGCCGTGCCTACGGTGGGGTGATGACAGACTGTGCGCTGCTTCCGGTCGTCGGGGGAAACCTTCGGGTTCCGCTCGCCAACGGAAGCGAATCCCGTTACATCAACCTCGACTACGCCGCGAGTGCGCCCTCGCTGCAGGTCGTCGCCGATCATCTCCTCGAGCTTCTGCCGTACTACGCGAGTGTGCACCGTGGTGCCGGCTACGCGTCGCAAGTGAGCACCTCTGCCTATGAGAATGCACGCGTCGTCGTTGGTGAGTTCGTCGGCGCCCGCCCGCGCGACGAGGTCATCTTCACGCGCAACACCACCGACTCCCTCAACCTCCTCGCCTCGGTTGTGCCAGGCGAAACCGTCTATCTCGATATCGAGCACCACGCGAACCTGCTGCCCTGGGCGGCGTCGGGTCGCGTCGTTCGCTCGGCGCCGACGATCGCCGAGACTCTCGAGCTCGTCGCGGACGAACTCGACCGCCGCCCCGCAGCGCTCCTCACGGTGACGGGTGCGAGCAACGTCACGGGCGAGACTCTTCCCCTGCGCGAGCTTGCAACAATCGCGCATCGCCGTGGCACCCGGCTCGCCGTCGACGGCGCCCAGCTCGTGCCGCACCGCCGCGTCAACCTCGCCTTCGAGGGCATCGACTACCTCGCCTTTTCGGGGCATAAGGCCTACGCGCCCTTCGGTGCCGGAGTGCTCGTCGGGCACGCCGACTGGCTCGACGCGGGCGCGCCCCATCTCCTCGGCGGCGGCGCCGTCACGAATGTCACCCTCGACGAGACGAAGTGGCGCACGGGGCCAGCGCGCCACGAGGCCGGGTCGCCCAATGTCATCGGCGTCGCGGCACTCGCGCGTGCCGTGCAAGAACTCGGCCGTCTCGACCTCGACACCTGGTACTCGCACGAGGCGCGCTTGCGGCAGCGACTTGTGTCGGGGCTCTCGTCGATCGAGGGTGTGCGCATCCACCAGATCTTCGAGGATTCCGTCGACCCCGTCGGTGTCGTGAGCTTCTCAGTCGACGGCGTCGAGTCGCGCCTGCTCGCGACCTATCTCTCCGCGGAGTGGGGCATCGGCGTGCGCGATGGCAAGTTCTGCGCGCACCCTCTGCTCGCGAGGCTCGGCGTCGCGGAGCCCGCCCTGCGCGCCAGCTTCGGTGTTGGATCGACGGATGCCGATGCCGACGCCCTCGTCGAAGCCCTCACGGCGTTCCGCACCACCGGACCGGCCGCCGCCTACGAGCTCATCGATGGACAGTGGACGCTCGAAGGTGACGCCCGCCCCCGCCCCACGTGGGCACCGGAGTTGGGCGCGAACGTCGGCTTCTATGGGTGCGCGGCGTGACGCCGACGGCGAAAATCCGATACCGGGGCCGCGGCCGAACGTAGGCTGGATTCATGACTACAGTCCCCACCATCACTCTCAACGACGGCACCGAGATCCCGCAGCTCGGGTTCGGTGTCTTTCAGGTCGATCCGGACGAAACGGAGCGCATCGTCACCGACGCGCTCGAGGCGGGATACCGCCATATCGACACTGCCGCCGTGTACAAGAACGAAGAGGGCGTCGGCCGCGCGATCGCGAAGTCGGGCATCCCGCGAGACGAACTCTTTGTCACCACCAAGTTGTGGAACTCCGACCAGGGCACGCAGTCCGCTCACGACGCCATCGACGTGAGCCTCGAGAAGCTCGGTCTCGATCGGGTCGACCTCTACCTCATTCACTGGCCTTCGCCCTCGCGCGGTCTCTACACCGAGAGCTGGCTTGCGCTCGAACAGATCAAGGCCGCGGGCAAGACGCGATCTATCGGGGTCTCCAACTTTCAGGTGCCGCATCTCGAAGAGATCATCGCCGCGAGCAACACCGTTCCGGCGGTCAACCAGGTCGAGCTGCATCCGGAGTTCCAGCAACGTACCGTCAGGAACTACGCGCGGGAGCACGGCATCCATATCGAGGCATGGGGCCCGCTCGGTCAGGGCAAGTACGACCTCTTCGGCAACCCCGCAGTCGTGAAAGCAGCCCAGGAGACGGGCAAGAGCCCCGCGCAGGTCGTCATTCGCTGGCACCTTCAGAACGGGCTCATCCTGTTCCCGAAATCGAACAGTGCTGCGCGCATTGCCGAGAACTTCGACGTCTTCGATTTCGAACTCAGCGAAGAACAGGTGGCCTCGATCGACGCCCTTGACGCCGACAACCGGGTCGGTGCGAACCCCGACACCGCGACCTTCTAGAGGCGATTACTCGAGAGCGACCTTCTCGGCGGTGTCGATGTACTTCCACGAACCGTCAACGAAGCCGAAGTAGGTCGCGACCGTCTGCCACGGTGCTGAGTTGCCCGGGCGCTTGAACTCACCCTTGTCGTCCTTGAACGCGTATGCGGAGTTGCCGTAGACGGCGTCCGACGTCGAATAGACGAGCCGGTCGTTGTCTGCGGTCAACTCCGCGTCGTCGATCGCGATCTCGGTGGGTGTGTACCAGTACGGCATGACCTGCTGTTCGATGTACAGGCCTTCTGCGTTCTTGGCCTCGTCAAATGATTCGATGTACTCGGTCGCGCCCCCGTAGGCGAGTTCGAGAGCCTCCTCGCACGTCGACCCGGCGGGGGCGTCGGCGATGTAGACGATGCGGTTGGTGACGTAGTCGTCCGTGTAGAACGAGCACGCGGTCGCCCAATCCTCTGCCTTGATCGCCTCATAGTTGGCGACAATGAGGTCGTGTACGGCCGCCACGCGCGGGTCGGTGCTGCGCTCGAATTCTGGGAGCGGTTCGGCGACATACTCGGGAAACGGGCCATCCTCAATCGGGGTGTTGAGATCGGGGCCGAGTGTCTGGCGCGGAGTCTCCGGTGCGAGGAGCGAGCATCCGGCGGTCGAGAGCACGGCACCCGCGAGAAATAGAGCGGCTAAGCGAGTTATCGTCACACGGCGATCCTACCCGGCGAGTCGAACCCGTTCGCCGCGCGGCGTCTGCACGAGGAGGTCTGTATCGGCGAACGCCGCCTGCAACTCCGACTGCGACTCGCTGAAGTGCTCCCAGTCGCTCGTATGCACGCCGACCACGGTCGACGCGCGCAAAAGCTCGGCGGCAGAACGGGCATCCGTCGACGTCAGGGTGAGGGCCGCGTCGATTCCGGGCACGCGCGCCGCGCCCGCGAAGAGCACCGCGATGTCGACGCCGTCGAAGCGGTCGGCAATCTGTTCAACGAGGGGAAGCGAGGCGTTGTCCCCGCTCACGTAAAGGCGCGGGTAGCCGGGCGCCTCGAGCACGAAGCCTACGACCGTGCCGACGAGCGGCTCGCTGCCGGGCGGGCCGTGCAACGCGGGAACGATTGTGATCGTGACGTCGCCAAGCTCGAAGGTCTCCCAGTCGTCGAAGCCGAGCACGCGCGCCCCGAAAAGGTCGCTCGCTGCCCGCGGTGTGCTGATCGTCGTGACGCCCGTCGCGAGAAGCTCCATGCCCTCCCAGTCGAGATTGTCCTTATGGCCGTGGTGGCTGAGCAGCACGAGGTCGACGGGGCCGAGATCGGTGCGTTGGATGCCGGGGCCGACGGTCTTCACGAGCGTCGTCTCACCCGCCTCCGAATATGACTGCGGCGCGTCGAATGTCGGATCCGTGACGATGCGGAGTCCGGCGTATTCGATGAGAGTTGTGGGGCCACCTATCCAGGTGATGGTCGTCGTCGACATACCCTGAGACTATGCCCAATCGCCTCGGGAACGCTGTCAGTCCCTATGTGCGTTCGCACGCCGACAATCCGGTCGACTGGTTCGGCTGGGGCGAGGAGGCATTCGCCGAGGCGAAGCGTCGAGACGTGCCCGTGATGCTCTCGATTGGGTATGCAACGTGCCACTGGTGCCACGTCATGGCTCGCGAGAGTTTCAGCGATCCCGCTCTGGCCGCGTGGCTCAACGAGCGGTTCGTTGCGGTCAAGGTCGACAGGGAGGAGCATCCCGACGTCGACGCGAGCTATCTCGCCGCCGCGGGTGTCTTCACGCGCAATCTCGGGTGGCCGCTCACCGTCTTCGTGACACCGGAGGGACGGGCGTTTTTCGCGGGCACCTATTACCCGCCGGAGCCGGTGGGCGAGCATCCCTCGTTCCGCCAGGTGCTCGATGCCGTTCTCGACGCGTGGACCAACCGTCGCTCGCAAGTCGAGGCCAATGCGGGACACATCGCGGATGCCCTCGCCGCCGCTGGCCGTCGCGACGCCGGTACCCTGCCGAGCGACTTTGCGCCCGTCGTCGCGCAGCTCGAGGCGCTCGAAGATCACGACCACGGAGGGTTCGTCGGCGCCCCCAAATTTCCGGTCGCGACCGTCGTGCGTTTTCTTCAGTCACGGCACAGCGGCTTCGCGACACGCACTCTCGAGGCGATGGCGGCATCCGAGCTGCGTGACCAGATCGGCGGCGGCTTCTTTCGTTATGCGACACGTGCCGACTGGACCGAACCGCACTACGAACGCATGCTCTACGACAACGCGCTGCTCCTCGACGCCTATGCGCGCGCGGGCGATGAGGTGACCGCCGAAGGCATCGTGCGTTTTCTCCTCGACGTGTTGCGCAGGCCAGCCGGAGGTTTCGGCAGTGCCCAAGACAGCGAGAGCATCATCGCCGGGCAGCGCAACGAGGGTGGCTACTACCGGGCGGATGCCGCTGTGCGCGCCGAGCTCGAACCTCCGGCCGTCGATGGAAAGGTGCTTACCGGCTGGAACGGTCTCGCGATCGCGGCGCTTGCCACGGCGGGCAGGCGTTTTGCCCGGGCGGACTGGATTACCGCAGCGCGCGCAGCCGCCGACTTCTTGCTCGCCGAACACCTCGACGATGGGATGCTCGTGCGCGCGTCGATCGACGGCCGCCGTTCCGACGCCGTCGCGACCCTCGAAGACTTCGGGATGTTCGCCGGCGGACTCCTGAACCTCTCGCTCGCGACGGGGGAGCCCTCGTACGCGGTGCACGCGCGAGAGCTCGTGGATGCCTGCCTGCCCGAGTTACGGGCGCCCGGTGGGATCGACCCGACCCTCGCCTCGAACGGTATGTCGATCGAGAGCGATCCGAGCGAGGGCGCCTACCCGAGTGGCCTCAGTGCCATCGCCAGTGCCAGTCGTGTGCTCTACGCCCTCACTGCCGACTCGCGCTACGACCGCGCCGCGCGCGAAGCCATGGAGAGCATTGCGCCTCTCGCGGTCGTGCAGCCCATCGCGTTCGGCGCCGCGCTCGAGGTGATGGCGGCGCTCGCGGTTTCGCCCGTGCAGCTCGTGGTCGTCGGCACGGGCGGCCCCGTAGGCGAGCTCGCCCACTCCTGGGGGCGGGACGGCGCCGTCGTCGCCGTGGTGACCCCGGAGCAAGCGCTGCGGTATGCCGACGCCGGCTTCGAGCTCTTCGAGGGGCGCGTCACGACAGCCGAAACCGAGACTGCTTACTTGTGCTCCGACTTCGTCTGCGCGCTGCCGGTGACTGATGCCGATGCTCTAGGCGAGTTGTTCGACGCCCTCTAGGGGAGCTGCGGCATCTGCGGCCCACTCGCTCAGCGAGCCGTCGTAGAGCGCGACGTTGCGGTGCCCGAGCAGGGTCAGAGCGAGAGCATCGGAGGCGGCAGCGATGCCGGCGCCGCAGTAGACGATGATCTGCGTCTCAGCGATCACGGGCGCGAAGGCCTGGTGTAGGGCATCCTCGCGAAGGAGCGCATTCGTTTCGCGGTCGACGAGACGGCCCGCGGGAACGCTCACGCTGCCGGGGATGTGGCCGAGTCGTGCGCGATGACCAGCCTCGCCGGTGAATTCCTTGGGCGGAAGACCGCACACGAGGGCGGCCTCGACCTCACCCGCGACGACACGTTCAACGTGCGATTTGTCGGCCCACAACTCGGGACGCTCGGCGGTCGTAAAGGTCGAAGGAGAGGGTTCGACGTGCCCGACCTCCGTTTCGCGGCCCTCGGACTCCCACTTCTGCAGGCCGCCGTCGAGCACGGCTACGGCGTCATAGCCGAAAGAGCGAAAAAGCCACCAGATGCGTGAGGCCCACTGGCCAACTGCGGAGTCGTAGACGACGACCGTGGTGTCGTTGTCGATGCCTGCAGCCCCCGCTGCCGCCGCGAACGCCTCGGCCGACGGCCGCGTAAAGGGGTAGGCGCCACTCACGTCGGAAAAGACCTCGATGAGGTCGGCGAAGATCGAGCCGGGCACGTGCCCGTTAATGAGATAGGCGTCGTGCCCGCTCAGGTAGCCGTGTTTTCCGCTTGGGAGCACGGATGGCACGACCGTCGCATCGAGCACGACGAGCTTCTCCGCCCCGAGGTGGTCGAAGAGCCACTGCGTCGATACGACGGGGGAGGTGAGGTACGGGCCGGAGGTCATGGCCTCACGCTACAGAGAACGCCGCAGCATGCCGAGTCCGGCCGAAACCTGCCGTAATGGTTGGCCTAGGGTGGATGTCGCGAGATTGCGACACGGCGAGGATAGCCGTGCGACAACGCTTTTCTAGGGTCGAGGTATGAAGAAGACAATCGCAACAGCATCCATCGCCGCGCTGCTCCTCGTCGGACTCGCAGGCTGCACCTTCGAACTCCGCGACCCTTCGAAGGTCAGTGAATCGGGCGCCCCCGCCGATACTCCGGAGGGGCCGAGCGGAACCGACTCGAGCAACTTCGGCAGTGGCGCGTGCGATGACCGTGACCTCGTGATCGACGAAGAGGGAAGCCAGCTCGTGCTCACCGGCACGTGTGCATCGGTCACCATCACCGCCGATAATGTCGCCGTCAACCTCGAGATGGCGGGCGAGGTGACGGTATCGGGCAACTACGTCACCGTGCTCGCGACCGAGATCGAAACGGCGACGCTTTCGGGCACCAACATCGCGATCAACCCCGATGCGATCGGCTCGATCGAACTCGGCGGTGAGTACAACACCCTCACAACGAAGAGTGCCGAGTCCGTGACGATCACGGGCGACTACAACATCGCCAATTGGGACAAGGGCGCGACCTCCGCACAGGACACCGGCACGGGCAACACCGTCGTCGGGCCCTAGACGGGAAGGTTCACGCGAACGAGGGTTCCCTCTCGTTCGCGTGATTCGAGGTTCACGGTGCCGCCGTGACGCTCGACGACGGCCTTGACGAAGGGGAGTCCAAGTCCGGAACCGGGGACGTCCAGGGCGCCGCGGCCCCGCGACAGCTCCTCCCACACGCGGGCGATCTCATCGTTCGGGATGCCGCGGCCGGTGTCGGCGATCTCGAGGGTCACTGTGCCGTCACCCTCCGAGCCGCGCACCTCGATCGTGTCGCTCGCCGAGGAGTACTTCATGGAATTCGACACGAGGTTGTAGAGCGCGAGAAAAAGCAGGTCATAGTCGCCTCGCACACGTGGCAGCGGTCGGGGTGCGCGCGGGAACCCGAGGGTCACTGCGCGCCCCGCGTGCTCGGGCGTCTCGCCGAGGGCATCGACCACCTCGCTCGCCAGCTCCGAGAGGTCGACGGGTGCAAGGTCGAGGGTGACCGATCGCAGTTCGGCGAGTTTGCGCAGGTCGGTGATGAGCCGTGACAAGCGCATTACCTGGCCGTCGATGCTCCCCACGGTCGGGTCGTCGGCGTCGAGATTTGAAAGGCCTGCCCTGATCGCCGTGAGCGGGTTCTTGAGCTCGTGGTCGAGCCGCGAAAGAAATCGCGCCTGGTTTTCTCGCTGGGAGGCCTCTCCCGCCGCGCGTGCATTGGCAACTGCGTGACGGCGCCCGTTTCGCGCGATCACGACGGTGAGTACGACTCCCGTAGTGAGCAATCCGAGGCCGAACCAGAGCCAGGCAAAGGAGTACCCGACGACGATTTCGCGCGGGTCACCCGTGACGACTCCGACCATCGTGCAACCGACGCCGATCGCCAGCGGAACAAAGGCTACGACGTACTTCATGCGCGCTCCACTCGTCCGACGAATCGGTAGCCGAGACCCTGCACTGTCTCGAGCCACACCGGGGCAAGACTGTCATCACCGAGCGTCTTGCGTAACTCTGCGACCCGGTGGTCCACGGCGCGACTCGTCACGGCAAAATCAAAGCCCCACACGCTCGACAGCAGCCGGTCACGCGAGATCACTTCGTCGGGGTGCACCATGAGGTATTCCAGAAGCGAGAACGCCTTGGGGGTGAGGGCGACCTCGGCACCCGCGAGCCACGTGCGCCGCGCCATCCGGTCGATGGAGAGGATGCCAGAGGCGAGCCTCGTCGTGCCCGCGAGTGACGGAGCCCCTGCAGCGGTACGCCGAAGTATTGCGCGGATGCGGGCGACGAGCTCCTGGGGATCGAACGGCTTGTTGAGGTAGTCGTCAGCGCCCTCCTCGAGAGCGGCCGCACGCTCGTAGCTCTCGCCGACCTGCGTGAGAAGCACCACCGGCGTCCACTGCTCGGACGCCCTGAGGCGTCGCAGCACCTCGCGCCCGTCGAGTCGCGGCATGAGCACGTCGAGCACGACGAGGTCGGGACGCTCGTTCGCAAAGATCTCGAGCGCCTGTGCGCCATCGGCGGCGGTCGACACGTCGAAGCCTGAGCGGCCGAGGAACGGCCCGAGGTTGTCACGGATTGCCGCTTCGTCGTCGACGAGCAGCACGCGGGGGCGTGAGGTGGTCACCCCGCTACGTTAGCGAACGGCGAGCCGTTCCGCCCGAACCCGTACGAGCACGAGCAGCACACCAACAGCAGAGGTCAAGCTTCGCGGCGGCGGCGGACCATCAGCAGGGTTCCGGTGATCAGCAACAGCCCGGCTAATGTTCCCGCCGAGGCAAGAGAGGTGCCAGTGAGCGCCAATGATGGCGGCGGCTGCTGCGCGCCGAGCGTGACGGTGTCCGTTCCCGTCACGATCGTCGAGCCGGGCGCCAACGCGGTGACAATCGCGGTGTTCACGAGTGAGCCGTCAGCGATGTCGCTGTTGCGAACCTGATGGGGAACGGAGAAGGGGGCAGACGCTCCCGGGGCGAGAGTCGCGATCGGTTTCGGCGTGGCGGTGCCCAGCATCGGGTCTGACAGGGTGACGCCGGTAAGCGTCACGTTGCCGGTGTTCGTGATCGTAAAGCCGAATGTGACGGTCTCGCCTGGATCTGCCACGCCGTCGCCATCCGTGTCAGTCAGTATCGCCGTCTTTACGAGACTCAGTGAAGGGACTCGTGCCGGGGTCGGCACGGTGACTGTCGAAGGCAGGGATGTCGCGGGTACGCGGTCGCCGTCGGACTCGACGTAGGTGCCTTCTGCGGTTGCGGTGTTGCTGAGTCCGCCGGCGTCGATGTCGGCCTGGGTGACGTTATAGGCGGCCGAGGTGAAGGTGGTGTTGCCTCCCGCGGCGATGGCTGCGGAGGTGGGGGTGATCGCGATGTCGAGGCTGTCGAGGGTGGGGTCGTCGACGGTGACCTCGATGAGGTCGACGTTGCCGGTGTTGGTGACGGTGAAGGAATAGGCCACCTGCTCGCCGATATCCGCGGTGCCGTTGTTGTTGCTGTCGGTCAGCACGGGAGCCTTGACGATGGTGAGCGCGGGTGCCGCCTTCTCGAGCACGGTCAGGGTGGTCGTGCCGCTGGGGATGAGGTTGGCGAAGCCGGCGGTGATGTTGCTCGCGGCGTTAGTGAACGACCCTGTGGAACTGGTTGTGACCGAGACCGTGATCGTGCAAGTTGCCCCAACGGCCAGGTCAACTCCGGTCACTGCGGCAGTCGCATCGCCGGCCGCGGCGGTTCCGCCGTTGAGGGCTGGAGTGCCGCATTGCCCGTTGGTGGTCAAGGACCCGTCGGCGAGGGTCATGCCGGTCGGCAGGGCATCGTCGAAGCTCAGCCCCGAGAGCGGAACGGCCTCCTGCTCCGCCGGATTGGACATGCTGAACGTCGCCGTCGCGGTCTCGCCCTGCCGGATGGTGGTCGGCGAAAATGATTTCGTGAGCGTGGAGGTGGGAAACGAGAGCGACCAGTAGAACCCGTCGGCGCCGCCGATCCGGCTGACATTGCGGAGGGTGAACGTCTCGACGGCGCCGCCGTCTTCGGCCATTCGGTACGAGCCGCACGTCGAGTTGTTCGTCGCGGAATTTGCGGTGGCAGGATCCGGGTACTGGCAGCCGTTGGACCCGGTCACGCTGACGGGTCGGAGGATATTGCCGCCGACGAGTTGCGACTGCACGTTGCTGG
>Ga0247808_10000961_pt1 | contig 14019 bp, 12 predicted proteins | sample UWRJL089202R1_FD_179914 | JGI IMG/M metagenome (GOLD analysis project Ga0247808, IMG submission 179914) | Plant litter microbial communities from Arlington Agricultural Research Station in Wisconsin, United States - UWRJ-L089-202R-1 | ecosystem: Environmental > Terrestrial > Plant litter >... | reverse complement strand
AAGCGGCATCGGTATTTTTTTTCCACTATTAATACCTTCAACTACTGCAGAAGAATTTCCCTTGTACACGGTCAACCATTCTTCTACTCTTTCCCTTTCTGCAGCTATACCTTCTGCGAAAACTTTATCGAACAATTCTTTGTGTTGGGATTTTAGAGTTTGAATATCCATAATTTTATAGTTTATGATTTTAAATGATGATTGATACTTTATTGATGTTCTTCGATTATCTCGTCTACAAGCAAATTGATTTCTGTTATTGATGAGCTTATTTTATCTTTACACTGCGAACTATAGCGGTTTGTCAATAACATTTGATCATCGATAGATAGTGGATGCCCTAATTCATTTCTGATCGATATTTCCTTTTTAATTATCGTCTCAAAATATTCTGAAAACACACCGATTAAATTATAGAAGACGATACTAGCGGGAATAAATCTTTGGATGTTTTCGTTAGCAATAAGGTCAACTATTTTCTTTTCTGCATCTCTATCATAAATCATTTTTGAAAAGACATCAGTACTTTCAAAGTAGCTAAGTATATCTTCATAAATATCAACAGGCAATGTTTGAATATTTTGACCCGTTGATGATTTGTGTTTTGATTGATTATCGATTAAAAGTTCTTTTTTAGAAACAATTAGATCACGGTGTTGTTTGAAGATTATGTTTTGGGGCAGAGTATCATCAATATACTCTCCGGTAGCGACAACCTTTCTTCTTTTAGGTCCTAAATACACAGCCAATTCCTTTGTTGTCATACCACAAAGGGCTGCAAATTCCTTCTTTTTGAGTAATGCCATAACTTTTGATCGTTTTAACTGAATATTTGTTGCCGTTAAATCTTCTATGGTCAACAGAATGACAACATTAATTGAAATCCCCCGGTTCGTGTTTTTTTTCGCCGTCTGGCAGACTTAGCGATCGATTAAATAACCTCCGGGAGTACCTTGGAGTATTTAGAATAAGATAGTGCAGTAGTAAGCCTCTCAATAACATTGCAAGGCCAATCTATCTGCACTACTAGGATCGCTTAACTAAACAGAGCTACTTTATTCCTTTCAAAGAAGAGATGATATGTAACCATAGTGTTATCAGGTTGGAATAGAAAGTAGCTATTTAGCTTTAATTCACCATTCAGCGAGACTTGGCCATTAGATACGGCTTTAAGTTCCTCATTCAATTGATTAAGCACTGTTACTGCTTTTGAATAAACCTCAAGCATTTTTTCTTGTTTTTCATTTTTGCATACAATAGAAAACTCTTCTTTTATAGACTGAAGGGAATCTTGACTAATAATAACCTTATTCCCTTTTAGTGTTAGGTAATGTAGCCATCTAAAAGAATCATCAACATATGTTCCTAATAAATGATTGGGACCACCTTTGACATCTTTAGCTAAGTCGTTTAGCTTACTAAAGCTTGGAAGATCTAACATGTCAATAGAGATTTCCTTCTTGATTTTGAAATTGCCCATTTTTTGGACCGGAAGACTTTCTTCGATTTTCGATTTGATCCATACTTCGCCTTTCCTGGCCAGGCTTTCTAAATCCGTTAAATTATTCACTTGAATATCTAAATCAAGGCTTAGAAATTCATCCAATAAATTCTGAAATGCGTCTTTTGCATTTTCGATCCCTTTAATTTTTTTGCTGAATTCTTCTTGGTTTGTGTAGATGATCTTTTTCATATTATTAAGTTTAGGTTTTACTTTTCTAAAATTGGCTATTGCGATAAAGTCTCAGTTCTGCTTTATCTTTTTTCCTCCTGAGCTCTTCATTCGTCAGTAAGTAGATATGTGTTATCGTTATCCGATGACTGTGTGATATCTTCCGGACCATCTGGAAGATCATACATATCAGAATGCATCATGTCACAACCAACTGTTGCAGTCAGCAATGCGCCGTTTCGATGTTTGGCAAATATTACATCGCACGTATTGACGAGTGATGTGCCGTCTTCGGCTTCAGTGATCTTGTAGTATTCCGGGCGATATAGGAAAATAACAACGTCGGCATCTTGTTCAATCGAACCTGATTCTCTCAGATCAGAAAGCATTGGACGTTTGTCTGGTCGGTTTTCCACCTGGCGTGAAAGCTGAGATAATGCAATCACAGGCATGTTCAATTCCTTCGCGAGGCGTTTCAACCCAATTGATATTGACGCGATCTCCTGCTCTCTATTGCCTTTTTTAATATCTGCTTGGACCAATTGCAGGTAATCCACGATGATCATTCTGACGCCGTTTTTTGCCGCCATAGTGATGGCTTTTGCTCGAATCTCCTGTAAAGTGATCGCGCTGTCATCGATCAAAATATTATCAGTGAATATTGTCGACCCGCATTTATGATGAATCGTTGCCCATTCATGCTCTTGCAAATCACCTTTCCTAAGTGACGCGGCTGAAATTTTTGTTTCTGCGGCAATCAGCTTTGTCATCAACTGCTCTTTGCTCATTTCTAAGCTGAAGAAGCCAACTGCTCTTTTCCCTATCACAACCGCATTCCGCAGAAATTTCATTGCAGCAGTTGTTTTACCCATACCTGGGCGCGCAGCCAAAATGATTAAATCAGAGTCTTGCCAGCCAGCAGTAATAGTGTCAACATCAGTTAATCCAGAAGGAATACCGGTGATATGAGAATGGTTATCCTTTGCATCGGTAATCTTCTTCATTGTCATATTGAATAGTTCTTTCCCGGTTACCGCTCTTTTGCGCTGCAGTACTTCCTGCAACTTGACAAGTTGATTCTGGCACTTAACCAGAATCTCGAAAGGATCAGTTGTGCTATCGTATGCGGATTGAAGGTTTATTTGTGATGTTGTGATAATCACGCGCTTGATGAATGCTTCCAAAACAATCCGGCAATGGAATTCAATATTCACTGCTGAATTGACCTTCGTTGATAGAAGTGTAATGCCATGAGCTCCTCCTGCATGTTCCAAATTTCCAGATGATCTCAATTCTGCTGTGACTGTGATTAGATCGACCGGTTCTCCTTTTTCTGAAAGAGTTCTAATCGCTTGGAAAATCAGACTGTGTCTATCAATGAAGAATGCTTGTTCAGAGGGGATGATCGATAAAACATGAGATACAGCGTGTTTTTCCAAAAGCATCTGAGCCAAAACACATTCTTCGGCATCAAGTGCTTGTGGCGGCACATGTCCTCCAGAAATGATTGGTCTAATTTTATCGTTAACGGGCGTCTTCATTCTTTACCTTGGAAATTTTATGAACTGGTACCGTTTTTTGTTGTCCAAATTGGAATTGATTGTTTTTCGCCTCGTGTTCCTCTGTCTCTTTTTCTTTAACCTTTGAACACCATTTCCCCCAAACATTTAGGCAATGGTTTACATCTTGAAAATGAGTATCTGAATGATGATCATCGAATTTTTTCAACTCGTCACCGATCTTCTCGACCGGCAAACCGAAATTTTTATATTTGAGTTCGTATGTGGTTGGTTTCAATTCCTTCAACCAGTCAGATGGAGTATGTCTTTTTATTTCTGAAGAAGAAGATGTGGTTGTCGGCGAAGACGTTTTTTCTACAACATTATCATTTACATTATCAGTATCATTTACATTATCAGTACCATTTACATTATCAGCTTCATTCGCTTCACTTTTTGAAGCGTTTGCTTCATCCGCTTCGTATGATTGAAGCGGATGCTTCAATTTGCTTCGTCTTGCTTCACCGCTCTTTAACCCCCCGGCCTTTCCGCTCTGTGAATTTTTTAACCTTTTATCTTCATACTTTTCAAGATCGCGCTTCAATTGTCTTTTGATTGGTTCAAAAACTAGATTTACTACAAGATCATCAACAACTGGATTTTGATCATTGACATAGCGAAAGAGTGTTTTAAGTAAAACCCCTGCTTTATCATCCGGCATCATCTCAATAGTATGAATTAGATCGGCGTATAATATGAATGATTTCTTATCTTGAGCCATCACTTTTAGAATAAAGAGTAAATTCTAAATTAGTATCTCTTGGACCACCAATAAAGTGATGAGTAGATTTGATGTCATCAAATCTTTGTTGCGCTCCTAGTAAAAAAACAGTAGAGTTTAGTTGCTTGGCAACAATGGCGATTTTACATTGCTTCATGGTTTCAGTTTTGGATTTAAGGCAGTAGCGGTCACGCGTTACTGCCTTTTTTTGTAATAACTTACTCTATACAGGCATCGGTGTTCCTTTGATAGTAAATCGACTGTTCTGAATATCGTATTGATTTGTTCCGGATCCGTTTCTGAGTTTAACAGAATAAACAGCACCAGGGCTTGCGTCTGTATCGCAGGAATGAATTGTTGATACCTGGCTATGTCCGTTTACAGGAATAGCTACGTGATGGAATTCTTCAATCAGTACATTGTTTTTATAAAATCCCATGTACATCTCTGGATCTGTAGTGATCTTGTTGAATGACCAAGTGAACAAGAGGTCATAGTTTCTGTTAATTCCAGGTGCAGAGGTTAGAGTTGCACCGACTTGCGTAGGACCACCAGCGGTAGGATACGCCGCATTTAAAACAGCTGCGGTAGTTTGGAAATCATGTTTTGGAGTGAACTTTGAATCTGTAAAATTGGCAATACCACTATCTTCGACTCCTGCTGCTAGATAAATAAAATTCGGATTCTCCGTAGTCCCGATCTTGTATACTAATTTCTGATCTCCAATTGTTACTACAGATGCCGCCGGTACCCTATAAATTTTATCGTTATAGAACACTGCCCCTTCTGTAATAGTACTTGTACCAGGAGGTAGAGGAGATACTGATACACCCCAAAGAATGACAACTGTGTTTGGGATATATCCTCCGAGGTATGCTTTTACTGAGTCTGAACCGACACTATAGTTCATTAGGTTGACTAATGCCTCTATGTATTGGTGACCGTTGTATTCGCTATCAAAAGAACCATTGGGAGCAATGCCGGCAAGCCTTAGAAGCTTTGCAAATGTTTCTTGCACGTCACCATTGGTGAAAAGGTCCACCGGCGTCCCGTCGTTGATACCGGTATCGTCTTTGATTCTTCCGCTTGGGAAATCGCTATCTGGAGGGGTAATGTTTGGGAAATTCTCTAATCCTGTTGCCATAATTTTAATTGGGTGGTTGATATTCGCTATACTTCAAGAGGTTTTTCTGTCATAATCTCTAGGATATTTTCTATCATTAAATACGGTTTCTTTCCTATATACTTAGGCCTTAGCTTGCCTTCGTCAATCAATTTGTAGATAAAGGATCTACTACAGTCCATAACAGATTGCGCGTGTAGAATGGATATGAATGGTATTTGAATGATAGGTTGAGAATGTTTTTCCATAGTGTTCTTTTTTGAAACCTGATAGACAAATATCAGTTATAAGAAAAAGAGAGGGAAAAAACCTCCGTAAAACACGGAGTTTTTGTTTACAGTTGTGCTTATAACGCTTCAGTGGTCAATTTTAGATTAAAAAAAAGGTGTTGCTTGCGGCAACACCTACTGTTAAAAAGTGATTGTTAAATTAATTCTTGGCTAACTTGAGTTTGATTGCTTTTATTCCCGGATCTTGAGATAAATCAATGCCTTTTAATTTAAGTAGAATGTAATAGTAGAAAATAACTACTTCCTTATACAATATGATGCATCGAAGTTTATATCCTTTAAAACGTAAGCTAATATTTTCACGGGACCAACTCGCACTAATTTTTAATTTTGTCATAACTTTAATTGTTTAGATTATAAAAATTTGATTGTTACTTAACTGTTCCGAAAGCTTTCTCCATTTCAGATTCGATTATTTTATCATTGGTACCGTAGTAATGTTCAATGATTACTTTTACAGTCTTTCCTGTAATTTCGCTAACTACTTTAGGACTAATACCTAATTCTCCACAATGAGTTATGAAAGTTTTAACCGCTATATGAGTAGTTATTAGTTCCCACTTCTCGAAAGTACGGTAAGTTTTTGAGCCTCCATGATAAGATGGGATTTCAATTTTTTGCTTGAATCCGGCGGCCTTGCACACTTGTTTGATGTGTTTATTCTGCTTGGGTTCAGACAATACTGGTAATTCAAAATTGTATTTTTTGAGAATAGTTGATGCAATCGGTGTCAATGGCACTTTAATATCCTTCTTAGTTTTATGAGCTTTCAATCGAAGCATATTACCGTCAAGATGCTCAATTCCCAATCTGGATAAATCGGAATATCTTAAACCGGTTTGTGCCTGGAGAATAAAAAGATCTCGTGATTTTTCAAGTGAGGGGCTATTCTTAAAATCTAAGCTATAAAGAATCTCCACCTCTTTTTGACTAAGATATATGATAACCGGTTTTTCACGAAGTATTTTGAATTCTGAGAGATCTGCTGATATCACGACACCTCTTCTCTTCACATAGTTAAGAAAAGCCTTTAAATCTTTAATTTGAGTGCCTATACTATTATTTGCCAGGCCAACTTCTTGAATCAAATAACTCTGAAAATGGTCATAGAACGGCAAATTAATATTATCAAAAGTGATTTTTCGCTTACTAAAGGTCTGATATGCTTTTAAGTGATTGATGCAGGTGATATACTGCTTGATTGTATTTCTGGCCTTTGTAGCTTTACAATCGCTTATGAATTGATCAAACAGAGTGAAAAAGTCATTGATTACCGGTTTCTGCGGAGTATGCTTTTCTTCATAAAGTTTTTTTACCTCTCCGGAAGAAGGAATTTTATCCTGATTAATTAAGCGATCTTTAATTTGATCAATCTTTTGGACCAATTTCAGGATATTAGAATTCTTGGTGGAAAAGCCTGGTAGTGTTTTTTTTATTGGATTACGTTGATCGATATCCATTCCATTAAATTTCAAGAATTCCGGTTCTATTTTGGTTTCAGTGGAGAATAAAACTGCTTTGCCATCATGAACATATTGTATAAAAAGTAATACCTGTCCGCGCTGATTTAGTTTAAGCTGGCCTTTCTCCCTTCTCACGATTATCTTAATTGTTGCCATGCTTATTTGCCATTTAATACATGACAAACTACGCTATAGTTGAGCTATTGGTCAAGTACACCTATGTACACCTATGTACTTTTGACCTATATAGTTATGCTAAATTTCCACTTATGTACACTATTGTACACTACTGTATGCACGATTGACCCCGACTCTAGGTACTTAATCACAAAAGCCTTGCAGACGAATAGTTTGCAAGGCTTTTTGCTTTTATGCTGCATCCGCTTGCACCAGCAGATGTCTGCTAATCGTTCAATCCAATTCCCTTGAGAATACTCGGTATACTTTTCTCCACTCTTGCCTCCCTGGTTTGAGATTGCTTGGCGGAAGAAAAAAACAGCAAGTATGCTCTTTGCCTTCCCGGTGTCAAGGCATAAAATGCTTTTTTCAACGCAGGCTTTTTATCCAACCGGATTTTAAATTCTTCAGGCATGTTGAATTCCCCTGTCTTTTTCAACTCCGCTTGCGCTCCGGATTTTTCCACTTCGATGGCTTCTTTGATGTAGTTTTTCAAAGTCGCTTTCAACTTCACGATTTCCTGAACACCTGTAAACCGAATCTGACGAGCAACCTGTACATTTTTCGTTTGCTGAATAAGAATTGATTGGGGATCTTTTAACAAGACGCCTTTGAAAAATAACAGTGCACAGTATTCTTTAAATACATGGATCAAAACGATGTTATTGCCTTCGAGTGTATAACAAGGACAGCCCCATTTCAATTCTTCGGTTAATCCACAACTCAGAACAATCGCTCTCAGCTGCTCAATTTCTTCTTGCCACTTTTCGTCTTTGTTAAAGTAGAAGTCCACCTTAGGATTTTTTTTGCTCATAAGAATCTGATTAATTCACTCCACTTAGTTTTCTATCTGCCGGTCTGAAATACCATGACACAACAGTGAGAACAATAAGCAATAACGGACCGAACAATTCTTTGGCGCTATCCCCACAAGCCAGGTGAGAAAAGACAGCACCCGACATGGCAAAAAAGAAACCGGCATAAGCCCATTCTTTTACTAAAGGGAATTTAGGAGCAAGCACCGCGACCACCCCCAATAATTTCCAAATACCAAGTATCATTAAAAAGTACAACGGATAGCCTAAATGCGCCATCATGTCTGCTTCTTCTTTCAGCTGGATCAATTGTACAAATCCTGTGACTGTCATGCCCAGAGCCAACCAGCCAGTTGCTATCCAATAAATAATTTTATTTCTCTTTGTCATACGAGTTGTTAGTTTAGTTTGCTGATGATCTCTTGTATTCTGTTATGTGCCATATTGATTCCCTGAGCAAAAGGCAGCTGTAATATTTGATCTCTGATGGCGACAGATCGGTAGACCACCTGCATCGTTAGTTTGCTGGTTTCTCCGCTGAGTGATTCAAATTCCAGGAACTCCAATTGAACGCCAAAAGGCGTATGCTCCATTTCAAATGTGCGTGTGATTTTCTGATTCGGAATAAATTCATGGATGGTTCCATTGAAGCCGTGTTTGTTTCCTTTCGGATCAGTGGTTTCAAACTGGTAACTGCCGTGCTTCTTATTCTCCAGTTTCAACACTTTCGTTCCCATCCATTGTTCTACAATTTCAGGTTCTTCATACGCCTTAAAAAGTAATTCCAAAGGCAAATCAAATTCCCTCGTAATGACTAATTCCTGCTTGCCTTCTTCGGCATTGATTTTAGTTTTTCTTTCCATGAAGGTTATGATTTTGATTTGTATTTTTTCATTACCGCTTCCAGCTTATTAAATCGGCTATCCCACATGTTGCGGAAGGGTTCGATAAAGTCGGCTACTTCTTTCATCTTTTTTGCATGGATGTGATAGTACATTTCTCTTCCGTTTTGCTCCTGTTCTATCAGTTCACACTCAATGAGTATCTGCAAGTGTTTGGACACAGTAGGTCTTGCGGTATCGAAGTTTGCCGCTATAGCACCTGCTGTCATCGCTTGCGACGCAATCAACAGAAGAATAGATCTTCTTGTCGGATCTGCTATGGCTTGAAATACGTCTCGTCTTAAATTCATTATGTAGCTATTTGACTACAAATATAATGAAGTCATTTAACTACGCAAATTTTCATGCTATTTTTTCAAGGAAGATGCATTGAATGGCTACATGTTATAACAAAAAGGCTCTGCAAATCATTGCAGAGCCTTTTGTATTGGATTTCTTTTGTTCTTAGTTCTCCTTTATACAAATTTTCTTAAGTTTTTCCTGACCAAAGAAAGCCGGGAAATACATCAGGCTTACTCTTGCGGGATTCACGGTGTAAAGACCGGCGTAACTGGCTTTAATCGGCACGTAGTACGTATAAGTGCCGGTGCGTGCACGAGACAAATAGATGTTTGTCTTTTCTCTGAAATTCTCTCGGTGCGTTTCATTCACTGCACTTCTGTAATCGTCCATTTGCAAGCAGCCTGCCGGTATAGGAACTTCTATCATGACATAAGCAGCAGACTTTACGACGTCGATCTTCACTTCCATTAAGTATTCCTCTCCAGCTACTAAATGCTGCACCGCTTTGCCTTCTTTTATAAACTGTGTAGCAATCTTAAAATTGTTGCCTTCTTTTTGAGGATGACTGTTCCATTGCTCCTTGTAATAAGAGACAAAGAGTGGTTGATTCGTTTTGTAATGAATGTTATACGTCTGATGGGAACGAAGTGTTTCCATGTAGGGTAATGTTACTTTCTTACCGTTCACAAAAAGCTCGGCTTTCTGAGTAGTCGAAACCGGTTTCGTTTCGCGCAATAACAAATCAACGATGGTGGCGGTCTCTACTGTATTTCTCCACTGTCCATTTTCTTTAATCGAATAGAGGTAATGCCTGATTTCCTCTAAGGTCGCTTCATGTCCTCCATGTTGCTTCAGGATTTTATAGGCCAACAAGGTGGCAGGTATTTGGTTGTTTCTCCAATCCCAGGTTTCTCCTCCCCAATAAGAACCCACCAAAGCATCTTCCTTCATCAATGCCAGCAACTCTTTAATTTCATAAGGACGGTTGTTCAATTGGAGAATACGAAGGCGGTTTATAGCCTCTATATCGTTGCTGTATTTTTTTTGCTGTAACGCATTTAAGGTGATGCTGTCTAAGGGAACTTTCATTTCTGAAAGTGTTAGCAATATATTTGTATTGATGACACTATCCTTTTCAAAATGCTTCAGGTACTCCAATGATCTCTTATACTGTCCTCCTGTATAGCCCATGCTATCGGCCTGTTTCAGGACCAAAGTGATGTAGGCCGTCAATCCTTCGTCTGAGCCAGAGCTCCACCAGCCCCATGAACCGTTGAGTTGCTGGTTGTCGGCCAATCTCTTCAACAACTTCTGAATGTCATTTTCATTCTTGAAGACCTGTCCGCGTGATTTACTAATGGACTTTAATAACAATAGTCCCTTTAACTTCGAAGCTGTTTGTTCCATACAAGTGTAAGGATACACTGCCAGTTTTTCCAGGTCTTTCATCATGTCATCCAATGCGGAAGGATTGACAATCAATTTCCCACTGACAATAGAATCTGTTGAAAAAGTAAAGCTCGTATCTGTTGCCGTAGAAAAAGAAACGCCTGTGGCATTCATCACCCCGGGAAACATTACCGGTATCTTAACGGACTCTCCATCATTACCCACCGTAAGGGATTGCACAACACCTTGTACCGTAACACTGTCACCATCATTTGCCTGTAGGTTTGCACTCACTGTCGCCTTGCGAACCAACAATGTATCTTTTGTAACGACAGTGTGGCCTGACTTGATCACACAATGCACCTCAAATCCCAACTCTTGAGTAGCATTCAACAATTGACTATAAACAGTAAAGGAATCCTGAGCAATAAGGAAGCGGGGAGTGTTTAACTTAATGGTTAAAGGAAGTATAGCCGCAATATAATCCACTTTCGTGAGGCGCCGGTTATGTTTGCCTACACCGATGATATAGTTTTTCCATACGGTAATGTCTTCCGGAAATTTTACATTATAAGTAACCTTTCCTTGTGCATCCGTCTTCAAGGCAGGCTGCCAGTAAGCCAGGTCATGAAAGGATGTTCTTACTTTTACAGGTTCAGCACTTGGATTGACCTTGAGATCATTCTCAAAAATGTAATTGTTATCTACGGTCGCAACATGATACGACCTGCGTCCACCATCAAATTTAGGACAAATGACTTTCGCCGGAATAATATAAATAACAGATGCATCCAGTTGATTGAAACTTCCCAGTGAATGGCTATTATAGGTTCCTCCCAGCAAGTTGATGTAACGTACCACCGATGCACTCAGGTCAATGTGCTTGGCAAACTTGTAACGCAATCCTACCCCTACCGGTACCATCGGCTGTAGTCCTGCCGGCCTGACGGCAGAAGTACTGCGTGGCTCCAAACCAAAGGATGCGGAAAAACCTGTTTTCAAAAAAGGTGTCCAATCTGCACGCTTGACATATTTCCCTCTGTTCTCAAATAAGTCCACGTAAAAAAAGGAAGAAAGTATCAATTGCTTAGTCCTCAATTGAAGGGCTGACTGACTCTGATTGGCATGAAGGTATTGCAGGTTTAATTCACCTGTAATGCGTGGAGACAATTTATGGGCGACAAAGATTTCAAAAGAAATGAAGTTTTTCGGTTGTAAGCCCGATTGATCTAAATCCCATTGTGTCATTGTTAGTCCTCCTCCAATCATCACATAACGATTGCGTGGATTGAAACGAAGACGTCTGGAATAAGTGAAGGAGGACTGGTACGATGAAGCTCTATCGCTCTGATAGGAATAGCGATAATCGTTCACATAATTTTGTATGTTGATCTTATCAAACGATTCCGCTATCCTTGTATCTTTTGCAGTAACAGAAACATAACTGGTATCTTTCAGCAATAGCTTTGCATCTATGATGGTCATGGCATTTCCCATAATGTTTACCACCTTATGTGTAACATGCAAAGAATCATACCTTACGATAAGATCGTATGGACCTGGTTGGACGTCATAAATCAAGGGATAGATTTCATCATAAAAAGAAGAACTGGAATCTGGCCGTAAAAGAGAATACGACAACCAGGGCTGAGCAGTATAATTGTTCAGAAAAAATGTTCCACGACCAGCTATTGTATAATTCTTTTCATAATGTACATGCGGTTGAACAACTACTTCTCTGGATACAGCGCTTGGAGTATAATAAACCATTCTTAACAAATCATTGGGTGGCTGAGCCGAACTATAGGTCCTGTTCTTCTTCAATGAATAGCCTGTAAAAACAACCGGTTTTACTTTGGCATCAAAAGCCGTAACAATATCCTTCTCATAAATGTCAATGTTAGTTATTCCTTTCGTTGGTATAGTATCTTGTTTCCCCAGATGGCTAATGATCAGTGGCTGATCATTAAAAACAATAAAATACCAGTCTCTATGAATACTTGCTTTGGTGTACCCCATGTCCACGATCACCTGTTGGTGAAGATGATTGGTGAGGAAAACTTTACGCGCCTTAAGTTTGTCGACTTCCGCTTTTGAAAACCGCCCTCCGACTTTTATGATCTTACATTTACTTTGATGCTCGCGACTGATGTCGATGGAGAAATTCAGTTTCTTACCGGATATTAAAAGTACACTGTCGATCTCTATCAGATGATCTATTGTACGAATGCTTATGCGATGATAACCCGGTGCCGCCGTAAATGAAAAGGGAACAATACTTCTTTGCGCGGACAAGTATTCATAATGATTAAAGTAAACCGGTTCATCATCAACCAATATGTAAGAGATCCAACTGCGATATTGGTTATTCATGACATGCGGAGCAAACTCTGCAATGGAATCTTTGTTGTCTGCATAATGATAAAAACCATTGCTCTGCGGATGTGCAAACTGATAATACAAAGAAGTATCAACATGAAACAGTCGGTTCCATTGTGCATTCGTGTGTTCGGAAAAATCATACGCGCTACTTATTTCCAAAGACATATCGGTCTCAGGTACTTTCATACTTGGTCGCGAAAGACCATACTCAGGATAATGAACGGATTTGAATTTTGCATCCAATGCACTGGCTGTAATGTTTAAGCCTTTCACGGGATGATTCCTTTTATTCTTTACAGTGATCGTGAACGAAGTTGAATCACCAGGTTTTACGGAGGCAGGGAAATCCGTCGTAACGCTTAAACCATCAGCAGAGCGAGAAAATACTTTCTTCACTTCTTCGTAACCATTGGAAAAATAATTGGCTTTGATGGTATAGATTCCTTTATCCGAATCTTTTACTTTAAATGAATAATCTGTTCCATAACCTTCAGCAATGCGTTTTTTATTACGAAACAATTGATAACTGAAACGAATACGATTGACATTTGCAGACGTAAGGTTATATCCTGTTGTAGTCTTCTCGTAGACGAATTGAGGTTCTTCCTGTCCTGGGATCAATAAAGGATAATACTGATCCTGATAAACGATCGTCTTTGGAATGAGGTAAGGATGGATATAGCCTTTAAAAGGCAGAACAATTGTTCTACGAAGTCCGTCATCTGTAAACAGTAAAGTAGCGGACGAAGCGATCGATTGATCATTTTGAAAATGCTCTATGACAGTAAGAGAATCCTCTCGTTTGATATTGAAATAATTGCTGTTGTCTTCGACAGAAAATTCCAGTGTTTCTTTCTTACTATGATGCTGAGCATCTGTATAAAACAAATCCACTAAAAATGTTCCCGCCACCTGAGGCAGATTGCTTTGAGGGATAACAAAGCGATTGTTTCTGCCGGATGTCAGCAAGACAGTGGAATCTATGATGCTGAATGGAATATAATCCGGCATAGACTTTTTGACCGTCAATCGCTGTGTCGACACTTGTATACGAATCTTGGCGTTGTCCAGTGGATTACCAAAAACGTCGTGTGCATCAAAAGAAAAAGTAATCGTATCCTGTGCTCTGTAATTTTTTTTACCGCAATGTGTAGTAAAGGTATAATCTTCGAGGCGGTAATCTTTTACTAAAAATTCATTTTCAATGTTCAATTTCTTATTCCTCAATACCAGGGTATAGATCG
>Ga0247808_10000960_pt1 | contig 14022 bp, 13 predicted proteins | sample UWRJL089202R1_FD_179914 | JGI IMG/M metagenome (GOLD analysis project Ga0247808, IMG submission 179914) | Plant litter microbial communities from Arlington Agricultural Research Station in Wisconsin, United States - UWRJ-L089-202R-1 | ecosystem: Environmental > Terrestrial > Plant litter >... | reverse complement strand
CGATATAACCCAGCGGATGACCCACATGTAATCCTGCTCCTGATGGGTAAGGAAACATATCCAGCACGTAAAACTTGGGTTTATCAGAAGTAGCTTCTGCTCTAAAAGTCTGGTTTTGAGCCCAGAAGCCCTGCCACTTTTTCTCTATTTCTTTAAATTGGTAATCCATTCTAAAATTTTCCTTTATACAGCGCGAAAATAACGAAATAATTGAGCAATGCCGAAAAGGAAGACCGCTTTGTTGTTGAACAAAGGATGTTAAATTGTGTTAAGGTTTTTGCGAGCAGCGCAAATATGCAGAAATTGCAGGTAGGTTAAACGATTAAAACAGGATAAAAAGCCGTATTATTTATTTAAGTTGCTTATATTTTTTATTTTCGCAAAACATAAATAGAATTACATGGAAGAATTTGAAGTCAGTGATGCTTCTAAAAAGACTAAGACAATCTATATCTCTACGATCTTCAGTATCGCACTGGTACTGGTTATGCTGGGGATGCTGGGTCTTATTCTGGTGCACGCCAAAAACCTTTCTAATTACGTAAAGGAAAATATCGTTCTGAATATTATTGTTGATGAAGGCGCAAAAGAGGCCGACGTACTGCAGTTTCAGAAGGAATTGGATGGAAATATCGCCGTAAGGCAAACACAATATGTGAATAAGGAACTTGCTGCAAGAAACCTGACTCAGGATCTTGGAGAAGATTTCGTTAACTTTTTAGGGTACAATCCGTTGCTTTCTACAGTAGATGTATATTTAAAAGCTGATTATGCCAATACCAAAGGCATTGAAGCATTGAAAACGCAGATCAGTAAAAACCCTGTGGTGAAAGAGGTCATTTATCAGAGTTCACTGATCGATATGGTGAATAAAAACATCAATACAATCAGCCTCGTGATCCTTGCATTTGCAGCCATCTTGCTGGTGATTTCTGTGGCACTGATCAACAACACGATTCGCCTGGCAATCTATTCTCAGCGTTTCCTGATCAAAAGTATGCAGCTGGTGGGCGCAACACGCAACTTCATCAGAAAGCCTTTTATCCTGATCGCCGCCTTACACGGGCTGATCGCCGCTTTTATTGCGATCATCATTTTACTGGGTGTGCTGTTTTATGCGCAGCGTGAAATTCCGGAAATTGTTATCCTGAGAAACTATACAGAATTTGGATTTGTGCTGATCTTCCTTGTTGGGGTGGGTATTTTCATCACAGCGATCAGTACGCTATTTGCGGTTAGCAAATATTTACGTTTAAAAATTTACGACCTTTACAGATAATGGCAGAGAAAAAATCAAGTCCTGTAACACAGGACCACAAAAGTGAACTGGTTTTCACAAAAAAGAACTATCAGCTGCTGTTAATCAGCATGGCGATTGTTGTACTTGGCTTTATCCTGATGATGGGTGATACAGATATCTACGATTTCAGAAAAACATTGCTTGCCCCTATGGTAGTGCTTTTTGGTTTTGGATTCGGCATCTATGCTATTTTAAAGAAATAGTAAGCCATGAATTACATACAGGCCTTAATCCTTGCAGTTATTGAGGGATTAACAGAGTTCTTACCGGTATCTTCTACCGGCCACATGGTTATTGCCAGTTCTTTCATGGGTATTGGCACTGATGAATTTGTTAAATTATTTGAAGTAGCCATACAGCTTGGCGCCATCCTTGCCGTTGTGGTATTGTACTGGAAAAAATTCTTTGACTTTTCTAAATGGCAGTTCTACGTGAAACTGATCATCGCAGTCATTCCTGCCTTATTCTTCGGATTTCTGCTGAACGACTTCATCGACAATACGCTTGGCAATCCTATTTTTATCGCCGTAGTACTGCTTTTGGGTGGTATTGTGCTCTTATTCATCGACCGTTTCTTCAAGACACCGTCAATCCACAACGAACAGGAAATGAGCAACCTGACTGCTTTTAAAATCGGATGCTTCCAGGTGCTTGCTGTAGCCTTTCCAGGCTTAAGTCGCAGCGCCGCTACCATTATTGGTGGTATGCAGCAAAAGCTGAGCAGACATGCTGCCGCAGAATTCTCTTTCTTCCTGGCCGTGCCCACCATGTGTGCCGCAACAGGCTATAAGATGCTAAAAGGTTATCACCTGCTGAATGCTGAAAACATTAAATTGCTACTTTTCGGCAATGTAGTTGCCTTCATCGTGGCGATCATTGCGATCAAATCCTTCATAACCTTCTTATCCAAACACGGTTTCCGTATTTTTGGATGGTACAGAATTGCGCTTGGTATCGTTATTCTTGCCCTTTACTTTGCAAATGTACCAATGACGATTAACTAATGTCTGAAGAACACACAGATTCCAATACGCCTCCTGTTATTTTCCCTGAGTTCAATTTTGCTGAGGGCGAACTCCTGCTGATCAACAAACCTTATCAATGGACGAGCTTTGATGTGGTAGGCAAGATCAGGAACAGCATGAAGCCCCTGAAACTCAAGGTTGGTCATGCGGGCACGCTGGATCCCCTGGCAACAGGACTGCTCATTATCTGCACAGGTAAGCTCACCAAACAAATTGACACCTTCCAGGCGCAGGAAAAAGAATACACCGGGACCATGGTTGTTGGGGCCACTACGCCATCTTTCGATATGGAGACCGTTGTTGACCAGGAATACCCCATAGACCACATTACTGAAGAACAGATTTATGCGGCTACTGCGGCATTTACCGGCGATATACAGCAATATCCTCCCGCACACTCTGCGGTAAAAGTTAATGGAGAACGCTTATATGTCAAAGCCCGCCGTGGTGAAGAAACAGAACTGAGATTACGTTTTGTGACCGTTTCTACTTTTGAAATTACCCGGATTGCTCTGCCGGAAATAGACTTCAGGATTGTATGCAGCAAGGGCACCTATATCCGCTCCCTGGTTTCAGATTTCGGAACGGCATTGAACAGCGGCGCCTACTTATCGAAATTAACACGTACGCGCAGCGGAGAATTCCTGCTTGACAATGCATTTGAAGTAGCGGACCTGGTTACTTATATTCGCAGTAAAAAAGTTTTGTAGCTATGCGCAGCCGTTTAAAGAGTAAAAATCTGAGATTTTTAAAGGAGCTCTTTCTCATTGCCGCGGGAGTCATATCGGCAACCTTCGGCTTAAAGAGTTTTCTGATCCCCAACGGTTTTATCGATGGCGGTGTGACTGGAATTTCCCTGCTGATCAGTACGCTGACCAGCCTTAAATTACACTACCTGATCCTCATCATTAACATCCCTTTCGTCATTCTGGGTTACATGCAGATTGGAAAAGGTTTTGCCATCAAAACATCACTGGCTATAATCGCCCTGGCGATTATGCTCGTCATTGTGCCTTTTAAACCTATTACTGATGATAAACTACTCATTGCCTTTTTTGGCGGACTGTTTTTAGGTGGAGGTATAGGCCTGGCCATGCGTGGAGGCTGCGTGATTGACGGCACCGAGGTGCTCGCTTTATACATCAGCAGAAAAAGTGTACTTACTGTAGGTAATATCATTCTGATCTTAAACATTGCCATTTTTAGCTTCGCGGCAATCTTTCTGGATATTGTAACAGCCCTCTATGCAATTCTGACTTATCTCTCCGCATCAAATACGGTAGACTATATCGTAAATGGGATAGAACAATATACCGGCGTTACCGTTATCTCTGAGAAGAACGAACACATCAAGCAATACATCATGAATGAGATGAAGCGCGGTGTTACGATTTACAAGGGCGAGGGCGGTTACAGTGAAAAAAAAGACATTGACATTCTCTACACTGTGGTAACCAAGCTGGAAATGAGCAAGCTTCAAACTGCTATCAGGCAGATCGATGCAGATGCGTTTGTGGTACAGCAACAAATTGCAGACATCAAAGGCGGTGTCGTTAAAAAACAAGCCTTACATTAATTCTAATTTCCACGTTTTGAAGATATACAACCACCTCTCCGACTTTAACAGGTTAAATAACGCAGCAGTAACTATAGGAACATTCGACGGCGTTCATTTCGGACATCAGAAAATCATCAGAAGGTTATGCGAGTTGGCGAAAGCAAATGGAGGTGAGAGTGTGATCCTCACGTTTTTCCCGCATCCCCGTTTGATTATTGATCCGGAAAACCAGGACCTCAAAATGCTGAATACCATTGAAGAGAAAGCCAGGATTCTGGAAGAGCTGGGTGTAGACCACCTCATCATTACCCCTTTTACACGCGATTTTTCCAACCTGAGTCCGCAGGAATATATAGAAAACATTTTGGTAGGGCAGCTGGGGATGAAACAGATCATCGTGGGCTATGACCACCGCTTTGGCAAAGATCGTCAGGGCGGCATGCATGAATTACAGCAATATGCAGCAGCACTGGATTACAGTATTGAGGAGATCCCCGAACAGGATGTCAACGATGTAGCGGTATCATCTACTAAAATCCGTACGGCTATTCTGGAAGGCAATGTTGCGCTGGCAGCAGAATACCTGGGTTATTACTTCTCCTTACACGGGAGGGTGATTAAGGGCGATAAAATTGGACGTACAATAGGCTTCCCAACAGCCAACATCTTTGTGGAAGAGAGTTATAAAATCATTCCCTCTGACGGCATCTACGCCGTGACCGTAGCGATGAATGGAACGGAGTACCGTGGCATGGCTTATATCGGCCAGCGCCCTACAATCAATGGTATGACCAGAAATATTGAAGTCAACATTTTTGATTTTGATCAGGAGATTTACGGACAGTACATCACCATGTACTTCCAGGAGTTTTTGCGCCATGACGTGAAGTTTACGGGGCTGGAAGCCTTAAAAATCCAGCTGCAGCAGGACAAGGAAGATACACTGGAATTCTTCAAAAAAATATCCTGACAGGCAAAAAAGCCATCTTTGGATTAAAAACAGGCGCTTTTTTTGTGTATATTGGCAAGAAACGCTTATTTGCCTATGATCCATTTACCACAGCTCATAACCGATTTAGCGCTCATACTTGCCGCTGCGGGTGTAACTACCCTGTTGTTCAAAAAGATAAAACAGCCGCTGGTTTTAGGGTATATCCTGGCCGGCCTGCTGGTTGGTCCTCATGTAAAATTCATCCCTACTGTTACCGATAACGAGAGTATACACATCTGGGCAGAGATCGGCGTGATCTTTTTATTGTTCAGCCTGGGTTTAGAATTCAGCTTCAAAAAATTGGTGAAAGTTGGCGGTTCCGCATCGATAACCGCTATTGTAGAGGTACTCTTTATGCTGGTGATCGGCTTTTTTGCCGGAATGGCAATGGGATGGTCTACCATGGACAGCATCTTTCTGGGCGGCATACTTTCCGTTTCATCCACAACAATCATCATCAGGGCCTTTGAAGAGCTTGGTGTTAAACATAAGAAATTTGCCAACCTGGTCTTTGGCGTGCTCATTGTAGAAGATCTTGTGGCTATTCTCCTGCTGGTACTGCTCTCTACGTTGGCGGTAAGTCAGCAGTTCGCAGGCACAGAAATGTTGATCTCTATTCTGAAGCTTTGCTTCTTCCTGGTGCTTTGGTTTATCGGTGGGATATTTTTAGTACCTACCTTCCTGAAGAAAACAAAGAACCTCATGAACGATGAGACCATGCTGGTCGTATCAGTGGCACTATGTCTGCTGATGGTATTACTGGCGGTAAAGGTAGGCTTCTCCCCTGCGCTTGGCGCTTTCATTATGGGCTCCATCCTGGCAGAAACTACCCAGGCAGAAAAGATCGAACACCTCACTAAATCTGTTAAAGACCTTTTTGCGGCTATATTCTTTGTTTCGGTGGGTATGCTGATTGACCCTGCGATCCTTGTAGATTATGCTGTACCAATCCTGATCATCACACTGGCTACGGTGCTCGGCAAATTCCTGAGCTCCGGTCTGGGTGCGCTGATCTCCGGACAGCCTTTAAAAACCGCAGTTCAGACTGGCATGAGCCTGGCACAGATTGGTGAGTTTTCTTTTATCATTGCTACGCTAGGCTTGACACTGAAAGTGACCAGCGATTTCCTGTATCCCATAGCTGTAGCGGTTTCGGCGATTACGACATTCACTACACCCTACCTGATTAAAGCTTCTGAACCCTTTTACAATTTTCTGGACAGAAAGCTGCCCAAAAAGTGGATTGAAGGAATTCGTAAATACAGCGCCTCCACGGCAGGTATTACCACCATGAGCGACTGGAAAGTCTTACTGAAATCTTACGCTTCAAATACCATCATCCATGCAGTGATCCTGATTGCCTGTATATTTCTAGGCTCACGTTATCTGCAACCTTTTATTAGTACGCACCTATTGAACGGCGACCGTGGTATTATTCTTGGTCTCTTCCTTTCACTGGTGCTTATGCTTCCTTTTTTATGGGCATTGTCCATCAGGCGGATTCAGCGCAAGGCGTATACCAATCTCTGGCTAAATAAGCGCTATACCCGTGGTCCATTGATTGCCATTGAAGTGCTCAGGATCTCCCTGGGTATTTTCTTTGTGGGCTTTCTGATCTACCAGTTCTATGACAGCGCGGTAGCTGGAATCATTGTGCTGGCACTGATGATATCGGTACTTTTCATTTTTTCCAGAAGACTGCAGACATTTTATGACAGACTGGAACACCGCTTTCTGGGCAATCTGAATGCACGTGAGATCGAACAGGCACAACCCGAGATACTACCCTGGGATAGTCACCTGACTGAGCTGATTGTAGCGCCAGAATCTGAGATTGTGGGCCGATCATTGGTCGACCTCGGCGTGAGAGAAAAATATGGCATCAATATCGCATTGATAGAGCGGGGTAAGCTGATGATTCCTACTCCCGGCCGTGAGGAACGCCTGTATCCGAACGATAAGGTTTTAATCATTGGTACGGATGAAGAGCTCGCCGCCGTGAAACAACTTTTTGAAGGCAATGCGCATGAGCATGAAGTTGCATTTCCTAAGAAAGACATGACCCTACAGAAGATCGTAATCAACAGCAGTTCTCCCGTATATCATCAAAGTATCCGGGATTCCGGAATCAGGGAAAAAACGCAGGGACTCGTTGTAGGTATTGAAAGGGCAGGTCTGCGGATCCTCAACCCCGATTCCAACCTGATTTTTGAAAATGAAGATATCGTCTGGATTGTGGGTAACAATAAAAAAATTCCTGATTTGCTCAGGAAATCTTAAATTCATCCCTTTAATCAGCGCCCCTCCATCATGAAAATAGATCAGGAAAAAAGTGAATTCTTAGACGAAATGCTTGAGCACTGGCAGGAGGAGCATTTGCTAAGCGCTGATGATGTCAAACGGCTGAAAAACAGCTATGAAACCAAGTCATTTGACTGGCGCAGGCTCGCCCAGTACTCTTTCTGGATCGCTATGGCTTGTGGGGTGATCTCTCTGGGTGCGCTGCTGATCGACAAAACTATTCTCGATTATTTAGCAAAGCTCTATGATACACCTGATTTCATCATTAGCCTGCTATCTGCGGGCGCTGCGGGTGCTTTATATTACTTCGCTTTTAAACGCCGTAAAACACACACACGACAGATCTTCAGTAATGACGCATTGATTTTTAGTGCGGTTATGCTTACCGCAAATGCGATCGCCTATCTGGGTAAAAGTATCAATCATGGTGGATCACATTATTCCCTGCTCATCCTGTTATCAGTTTTCATCTATGGAGGTCTTGCTTTTCTTTTCCGGTCCAGGCTGATCTGGATTTTTGTACTCATTTCTCTGGGCGCCTGGTTTGGTACTGAAACAGGATATCTGTCGCGATGGAACTGGTATTTTGCAGGGATGAATTATCCGTTGCGCTTCGTGGCATTTGGCCTGGTACTCACCGGAGGAGCGCTATTACTCAGAAATTCAAAGAAATTCGCCGTCTTTTATCCAACCAGTTATATCTGTGGTATGGTTTACCTGTTTGTTTCCCTATGGCTACTTTCCGTATTCGGTAATTTTGGGACCATTGAAGAATGGTCTGGCATTAAACAGATCCATTTATTCTATTGGGGGATTATCTCCGCTGTATGCTGCGTTGTGAGTATTTATGCCGGACTAAAGTATCGTGATGATATCGCCCGCGAGTTTGGGATTACTTTCCTGTTCCTGAATCTCTATACCCGTTATTTTGAATACTTCTGGGACAGCTGGCATAAGGCGCTATTCTTTTGTGTACTTGCAGCATCATTCTGGTTTATCGGCCGCAGGGCAGAAAAGATCTGGAACGTGGAATTTCTGAAACGCTAAGCTTTGATAAAGTGCACGTAAATCACTTTTATCACATGGAATAACGATAAGGCAAAAAATAACATGGCGATACCCTTATTAACCAGATAGCTGCTTAGCGTGAACTTTTCCTGGATATAGCTTGCAAAACGTGCAAAGCCATACAAGACCAATGCAGCGCCGATTCCCGAGCCTATGCTGAATATAATCAGCGAAAGGTAGCCTGTATTGATCCATTCATGTGAAATCAGGTAGGTACCCACAAAGAGCCAGTATGGGATCTGCATGGGGTTAAGCACACCAAGTAACATCCCGTACCGGATACTATCTTTCTTGGAGTGATCTGTATTGGGCATTTCCTTCCTGGATCTCCAGGTTGTAATTCCCAAAACACCGAATACCACTATCATCGCGACGTCTATATAGTCAGAAAGATTGACGGTGAGTGCGAGCCACTGTACAAAACGCATGATTGCGAAAGTGAACAATATCTCGACACAAGAGAAGGCAACAATGAAATAGTAAGCCTGTCTTAACCCCTTATTAATGGTAATCTGTACCACAGTTAAATTGATATTTCCGGGAGGGATATATCCGATTGAATTGCAAATAATTCCAAGCAAGAGCGTTAAAAATAGCATAGGCGAAGATACAATTATTTCAGGTGCTCAGCCAAATACCTGGCCGTATAAGAAGATTTCGACGTCAGCAAGGCCTCAGGCGTTCCTTCAAAAACGAGGTTTCCGCCCAGATCGCCACCTTCAGGACCAATATCAATTACCCAGTCTGCAGATTTAATCATGTCCATATTGTGCTCAATCACCAGGATCGTATTCCCCTGCTCAATCAGTGTATTCAACGCTATTAACAGCTTTTTGATGTCATGAAAATGCAGACCGGTAGTGGGCTCATCGAAAATGAACATGGTCTTATTAGCCTGATGTCCTTTGATCAGGAAAGATGCAAGTTTGATCCGCTGTGCCTCACCTCCAGACAGCGTGTTTGAAGATTGCCCCAGATGCACATAGCCCAGACCAACATCAACCAGTGGCTGAAGTTTGGTTAATATCTTAGGTTCATTGGCAAAGAAACCAACCGCTTCTTCAATAGTAAGATCTAAAATATCTGCTACATTTTTATCCTGATAGGTCACGTCAAGTACCTGTTGTTTAAATCTGCGACCGCCACAGGTTTCACATGGCAGATAGATATCAGCCATAAACTGCATTTCTATTTTTACTTCCCCTTCACCCTGACAAACATCACACCGTCCACCCTCTACGTTGAACGAGAAGGCAGCAGGTTTAAGTCCTGCGGCTTTTGATGCCGGTAATGCAGCAAACAGCGCACGAACATCATCCCATGCCTTAACATAAGTGACCGGATTAGATCTCGATGATCTCCCTATAGGATTTTGATCTACCATTTCTACCTGGCTCACCAGATCAACATTACCAAAAATACCGTCATAGGCGCCGGTCTGTTCACCTGCATAATTTCCAATGGCTTTTTGCAATGCAGGATACAAGATTTTTTTGATCAGACTGGTTTTACCCGAGCCTGAAACACCGCTCACTACAGTGAATACACCAAGCGGGAATTTGACATCTATATTTTTGAGGTTATTCTCTCTGGCGCCCTTGATCTGAATATGATCTTTCCAGGGTCTGCGCAATTTCGGAATAGCAATTTGCTCAGCACCTGAAAGATATTTACCCGTGAGGCTTTTCTTATCCTTAATGATTTGATTGTACGTACCGCTGAAAACCAGGTTACCTCCGTGTGTACCCGCTTCAGGACCGATATCAATGATATGATCTGCCGCTTTCATCATCTCTTCCTCGTGCTCTACCACGATAACTGTGTTACCCACGTTACGCAGCGACTGCAGTACTTCAATCAACTTATTGGTATCGCGAGGATGCAAACCAATACTCGGCTCGTCAAGTACGTAAATAGAACCCACCAAACTACTTCCCAACGAAGTAGCCAGGTTAATCCGTTGTGATTCTCCGCCTGAAAGCGTATTGGACAAACGATTTAGTGTTAAATAACCCAGACCAACATTATTAAGATACAGGACCCTGTTACGGATTTCAGCCAGCAGACGTTTGGATATCTTCTGATCGTTTTCTGAAAGCTCTAAACCATCAAAAAAGCCCAGCATGCCAGAAAGTGGCATCAATACCACATCGATAATTGATTTATGGTCAATTTTCACATAGGAAGCATCCTTGCGTAATCTGGAGCCCTTACAGTCCGGACAAACCGTTTTGCCCCTATACCTGGATAACATCACCCGATACTGAATCTTGTACGTCTGCTCTTCCAGCTCCTTGAAGAAGGCATCAAGACCTTCAAAATATTTATTACCCGTCCAGATGAGGCGTTGTTGTTTTTCTGTCAGCTCACTATAAGAACGGTGGATTGGGAAATCAAATTTATCTGCGCTTTTAATAAGCTTATTTAACCACTCACGCATCTTCTCCCCCCTCCAGGGTGCAACAGCATTGTCGTACAGACTTTTACTTTTGTCAGGAATCACAAGATCTTCATCAATGCCAATCACATTCCCATATCCTTCACACCTTTTACAGGCACCATAAGGGTTATTGAAACTGAAGAAATTTGGTGTAGGCTCTTCAAATCGTAATCCATCCAGCTCAAAGCGGTCGCAGAAATGATTGACCGCTCCTCCAGTCTCCACATAGCAATCACCTTTACCCTCGAAAAATGCGGTCTGTACAGAGTCAGCAATCCTGTTGATCGTTTCCTCGTCCGTGCTGACCACAATTCTATCTATCAGAATTTTTACCGTAGTGGAATCAGTTAGCTCATAATCAGTAAAATCAGCGTCCTCCAGCACAGTTTCTATCTTATGCAATTTTTCGTCGATGAAAACCCGTAAAAAACCCTTCTGCAGCAGTACGGCAAGTTCTTCTTTTAACGAACGGCTGTTGTGGGGATAAAGCGGACAATAGATCGTTGCTGTAGCATCCTCGCCAAGCGAGGTAATGAAATCTACTACTGTGGAAACGGTATCTTTCTTAACCAGCTTTCCCGACTCCGGGGCATAGGTTTTACCAATCCTGGAAAACAAGAGTTTCAGGTAATCGTAAATCTCCGTAGAGGTTCCGACGGTAGAGCGCGGATTGGATGTAATCACTTTTTGTTCAATGGCAATAGCCGGAGCAATTCCCTTGATGTAATCTACATCAGGTTTATTCATCCTTCCCATGAACTGACGGGCATAGGATGAGAGACTCTCGACATACCTACGCTGCCCTTCAGCATAAAGCGTATCGAAGGCCAGGGAGGATTTTCCTGATCCCGACATTCCTGTAATAACGACAAGTTTGTTTTTTGGGATGGCAACATCAATATTCTTGAGGTTGTGTACTCTGGCACCTTTTATGATAATATGTTGATGTGGATCTTTCTCAGTTTCTTTGCTCATTGATCTATAATAGAGGGATACAAATATAACCCAAATAACGCAATATTAGTTTTCTGCATCATGCCAAAAAGCAATGCAGAAATCAGATTTAATATTTTTTAACACTTTTTATATTGCATTGTAATAAAAAAATGCTTCTTTTGAAAAGAATAAACAAAACAACTTACACCACCATCTAAAACCTCACAGGAGAAACGCTATAGATTAAAACCTCTACTAGATATTTTTTAGCAAAAGCAAGGAATTTAGTATGAAAACTCCTATTAAACTACAGTTACATAGTGATCAGGATCTGGTGAAGTTTTACCTTAGTGGGGATGAATCTGTTTTGGAGGAGCTTTTAAGAAGGCACAAAACCAAGATTTACACCTCCATCTATTTATTGGTGAAAGACCAGTATCTTGCCGAAGACATCTTCCAGGATGCATTCATTAAAGTAATCAACACACTCCGTTCAGGACGTTATAACGAAGAAGGTAAATTTTTACCCTGGGTACTGCGTATTGCACATAACCTGGTCATCGATTATTTCAGAAAGGAAAAGCGCACACCCGTCATCACCAGCTCAGATGGAACTGACGTGCTGGGCATGCTGCAGATTCTCGAAGAAAGCGCTGAAGACCGCTTACTCAGGGAACAAACGCACGCAGATCTTCGCACGATGATCCACCTGCTGCCCGATGAGCAGAAAGAAGTGCTTATTATGCGCCATTATGCCGACCTGAGCTTTAAGGAAATTGCTGATCTGACTGATGTTAGCATCAATACTGCGCTGGGAAGAATGCGCTATGCATTGAGTAATTTACGCAAAATGATGAAGGTAAAAGAAGTGAGTTAATCGTTTAATCGGGAGAATACAAAATATTCTTTTCAGGCTTAAAATAAATAGCAAATAGTTGCGTTTTCATATAAAACAAAAACCTGCTTATGCTTATGATTAAAACCTTTACCTCAACTAACAGTGTAAACCACTGCACAGAACAGCCGGGTCTGTCGGACCCTGATTTACTGGAATCTATTGATGCGACCTATTACGAAAGTATCAAGCCGGAAATGGACAAATTGGTCAGGGATCCAAGTGATGAAACCATCGCGAAAATTCTTTCCTATTCCAAAACAATGTAATTCGATAAGAAAGCCGTCAGAATCTGATGGCTTTTTTTATTTACAATCCTATATTTGCAGATGCTTAAAAAGGAAAGGTATCAGCAATTTGTTGCGCATTTTGCGGCGAAGCAGCCTGATGCGGAAACAGAGCTTCATTACAACAACCCTTTTCAACTGCTTGTTGCCGTGATTCTTTCGGCCCAGTGTACCGACAAAAGGATCAACCAGATTACACCAGCCCTTTTTCAGCGTTTTCCGACTCCCAAATCACTTGCTGAAGTTACACCAGATATCGTATTTGACTATATCAGAAGCGTAAGCTACCCAAACAATAAAGCCAAACATCTGGTAGGTATGGCAAACATGCTGCTGCATGATTTCAACAATGAAGTCCCTTCAGACATCGATGACCTGCAAAAGATGCCCGGCGTTGGCCGTAAGACGGCCAATGTGATTGCATCAGTAATCTATAATGCACCGGCTATGGCTGTGGATACCCATGTATATCGGGTTGCCAGACGTATTGGGCTCACCAATGGCAAAACACCCCTGGCCGTAGAGAAGGACCTGGTTAAAAACCTGCCACAGCACACCATTCATGTGGCGCACCACTGGCTGATCCTGCACGGCAGATATGTATGCGTGGCACGTTCACCAAAATGCAGCATTTGCGAGATTACGCATATTTGCAGATATTTTGAAAGAATGAAAATGGCAACTAAAGATATTAGTCATTAATAAATATATTTTTGAAAATACCTTTTTTGTTCTAAAATAATTACCTACTTTTGCTAATATAGTTAGCAGATCAGATTAAATAATTTTTTTTATAAAAATTAAGTATTTTATATTTACGTACAGAATTTAACGACATATGAATCCAAACGCAGAAAAATTAAAAGCACTACAGCTTACCTTAGATAAACTGGAGAAATCTTATGGTAAAGGTGCTGTGATGAAACTTGGCGATAAGGCCATAGAGCAGATAGAATCGATTTCAACCGGATCTATCAGTCTGGATATTGCACTCGGTATTGGCGGTGTGCCTAAAGGCCGTGTGATCGAGATCTACGGTCCGGAATCTTCAGGTAAAACAACCCTTGCTACGCATATCATTGCAGAAGCACAGAAAAAAGGTGGCGTTGCTGCTTTTATCGATGCTGAGCATGCTTTTGATAAATTTTATGCGAAGAAACTGGGGGTAGATGTAGAAAACCTGTTGATCTCTCAACCGGATAACGGTGAGCAGGCATTGGA
>Ga0247808_10000958_pt1 | contig 14046 bp, 10 predicted proteins | sample UWRJL089202R1_FD_179914 | JGI IMG/M metagenome (GOLD analysis project Ga0247808, IMG submission 179914) | Plant litter microbial communities from Arlington Agricultural Research Station in Wisconsin, United States - UWRJ-L089-202R-1 | ecosystem: Environmental > Terrestrial > Plant litter >... | reverse complement strand
AGGAAGGCTTCTTTGGCCATTCGATGTCGCAGAGCAAGAATGTCTCGGAAGCCACAGCCCAGACGATCGACCAGGAAGTGCGCCGCCTGATTGACGAGGCCTATACCCAGGCCCGGACGATCATCACCGAAAAGCACGACAATTTCGTTGCGCTGGCCGAAGGCCTGCTGGAATACGAAACCCTGTCGGGCGAAGAGATCAAGGCCCTGATGCGCGGCGAAAAGCCGGCGCGCGATAATGGCGATGATTCCGGCACGTCCCGTGGTTCGGCCGTTCCCAAGGCCGGCACCAAGAACGAAGTGAAGGGCGACGGCGAGGCCGAAGGCGGTCTCGAACCACAGCCGCACTGATCGGGAATTATCCACCAAACGGCAAAGGCCATCCCCGGCGACGCGGATGGCCTTTGCACGTGGTAACGGGATATAATCCATTTTGACGCTAATTTACGTGATTGCCGGTGCAATTTGTGGCAAGAGCGCAAATCGGCACGGCATTGCAGGACCCACGGGCAGGGCGGTTTTTGCCGCCAGTGGGGGCGCGCCAGGCGCAGACAGTCGGGAGACGTTATGACACGCAAATATTTCGGCACGGACGGCATCCGTGGATTGTCCAACGTCTTTCCGATGACGCCGGATCTCGCCATGCGGGTCGGCATCGCCGTCGGCACGATCTTTCGCCGCGGCAATCATCGCCACCGGGTGGTGATCGGCAAGGACACGCGGCTGTCGGGCTACATGCTCGAGAACGCGCTGGTCGCGGGCTTTACCGCCGCCGGCTTGGACGTTTTCCTGCTCGGCCCGATCCCGACGCCGGCCGTCGCCATGCTCACCCGCTCGTTGCGCGCCGATATCGGCGTGATGATTTCCGCCTCGCACAATCCGTTTGCCGATAACGGCATCAAGCTGTTCGGCCCCGACGGCTACAAGCTGTCGGACGAGATCGAGATGGAGATCGAAGCCCTGCTCGATCAGGATCTGTACGCGCAGCTGGCCAAGCCTGAAGACATCGGCCGCGCCAAGCGCGTCGACGGCGACATCTATCGCTATATCGAATTCGTCAAGCGCACGCTGCCGCGCGACGTGACCCTGCACGGCCTGCGCATCGCCGTGGATTGCGCCAATGGCGCTGCCTACAAGGTCGCGCCGGCGGCACTCTGGGAGCTGGGCGCCGACGTCGTCACCATTGGCAACGAGCCGAACGGCACCAATATCAATTTCGAATGCGGCTCCACCCATCCGGCCGCCCTGCAGAAGAAGGTCCACGAAGTGCGTGCCGATATCGGCATCGCGCTCGACGGCGACGCCGACCGGCTGATCATCGTCGACGAGACCGGCGCCATCGTCGATGGCGACCAGCTGATGGCCTCGATCGCCGAGACCTGGGCCAACGACCAGACGCTGCGCGGCGGTGGCATCGTCGCCACCGTGATGTCCAATCTCGGGCTGGAACGCTTCCTCAACGACAAGGACCTGACGCTGGCACGCACCAAAGTCGGCGACCGTTACGTGGTCGAGCACATGCGCCAGCACAATTTCAACGTCGGCGGCGAGCAGTCCGGCCATATCGTCATGTCCGACTTCGGCACCACCGGCGACGGCCTGGTCGCCGCGCTGCAGGTGCTGGCCAGCGTCAAGCGCACCGGTCGCACGGTCAGCGAGGTCTGCAACCGTTTCGAACCGGTGCCGCAGCTGCTGCGCAATGTTCGCTATGCCGGCGGCAAGCCGCTTGACGACATCATCGTCCAGCAGGCGATTGCCGACGCCGAAAGCGAATTGTCGCGCAACGGCCGCCTGGTGATCCGCCCGTCCGGCACCGAACCGCTGATCCGTGTCATGGCCGAAGGCGACGACCGCAGCCAGATCGAGCGCATCGTCAACGATCTGATCGGCGTGATTTCGAATGTGAGAACCGCGGCCTGATCAGCCGCTTTTCGTTCTGCGCGCGCGCGGGGAGAACGTAGCCGAAGGCCGGATGAGGGGCGGGCGCCGCATTTTTGAAGCGCCTCCCTGGCCGTGGCTGTTGCCGCGGCGGACACGCTTTTTAGTGCCTCAATCATCACCACGCCTGCCGCGACAGCCCTCACCCTAACTCTTTCCCCGCAGGCGGGGAGAGGGCATCTTGCCGTCTCTGTTTCCGAGACCAGCGTCAGGAGATGGCGCTCCGGCTCCTTCTCCCTGGGCGAGGGAAGGTCGTCGGCAGGCCGGATGAAGAGCATCTCTCCGCAATCCGCCGTGTTGCGTACCCTTGCGTACCCAAAAATCCCACCCTGTTCGCCAAAATCATGATGTCCGACCGGTTAACGTTAAACGGCGCTTAACCATTTCTGTTCATCATAATTGGCAAGAGAGCAATCGGCTGCCGTTTTGAAACGGCGCCATAGAAAACGTCTAAGCGGAGCCATCCCATGCGGAAAATAGTCACTGGAATCATGGCAGTCTTGCTGACGGGCACGCAGGTGTTCGCGGCTGACCTCTATCAACAGCCCGAGCCGGCCCCGATCGAAGCCCCGGAAATCACCGTCGCCGAATCGAGCGGCTGGTATCTGCGCGGCGACGCCGGCTACGCCTTCAACCACCTGAAAGGCGCAAAGTTCTACCAGGGCGGCTTTAGCGGTTCCGACGCCGAATTCGACAGCGCCAAGCTGCGCGATGCGTTCACGCTCGGCGCCGGCGTCGGCTACCAGGTCAACAACTATCTGCGCACCGACCTGACCTTCGATTACCTGTTCCGCAGCAAGTTCGAGGGCTCGACCACCGGCGAGGGTGCCGATTTCGGCGCCTGCATCGGCCCCTGCACATCGCGCGACCGCACGTCGCTGACGGCCTACAGCCTGCTGGCCAACGCCTATGTCGATCTCGGCACCTATGGCTCGATCACGCCGTATCTTGGCGCCGGTATCGGTGGCACGCATGTCAAGTGGAACAACCTCAAGAACACCTCCTGCGCCGATGACGGCAGCGGTTGCGACGACACTGTCGAGCACAAGGGCAAGGGCTCCTGGCGCTTCACCTATGCGCTGATGGCCGGCGCCTCGATCGATGTCACCTGCAACCTCAAGGCCGATGTCGGCTATCGCTATCGCCACGTCGAAGGTGGCGACATGTTCGGTTTCGCCGAGAATGGCGGCCCCGGCTCCGACAAGGGCTTTGACGTCCACGAAGCCCGCGTTGGCGCCCGTTACCTGTTCAGCGGCTGCGCCGACCAGGCCTATGTGCCGGCGGCAGCCGAGCCGGCACCACAGAGCTTCGTCTACAAGTAAGTTTATCCGGACAATCTTGAAGCCGCTCCGCCCTACTGGGCAGGGCGGCTTTTTTCGTTCGGTTACCGCCGGTGAAGATGACGCAGATGCTGCTTGTAGTAGGCGCCCGGCGACGGTGCGGTTTTGAGATCGAGATACATCGCTTCGGTCACGGGATGAAAGAACTTGATCTGCCCGTCATGAAACTCGATCACCAATGTCGCCGATCCTTCGTCGAAGCCGACAAGATTGATCATCCGCGACTCGACCGCGAAGATGGCCAAGGGCTCGCCGTCGCTGCGCAACAGCAGCCGGCGCTGCCGGCGCTTTTCCGCCGAGACGAGATACAGGATAACGGCGACGTAGAGCATCTGCGTGACGATCAGCCAGATGCCGACGACTGCGGTCGTCAGCCAGAATGAACGTGTGAGGATTGCCGCCGCGACGGCGATGACGATACTGGTCACGACAATCCAGGCGACCGCCACCGGCAGTTTCAAATATCGCGACCATCGATTTTCACTGAATTGCATCGGCCCCCTCCCAAGTTCCCGAAAATGCAATTGCCAGCAAAATCGCTTAAAGGTTGTATTTTTGTCAAGCGCCCGTTAGACGTCGAATGGGTAAAATTTTCGATAAATGAGAATAGATTCGAGTAAATTTACCCACGGACGACAGTTCTACCTTTTATATTAGAAAAATCTTATAAAATAAACCATCCTTTTATTGGCCAATCTCGATTTTTCCAGTAGAAAATCAATTTATACGACTGAATGTCATTTACTGCCGCGTGCTGCAAAAGCACCAGTGGCGCAGTTTTCCGCGCGAGGCGGGCGCCAGAAAACCGTCGGTCTGTGACGCCGCCCGCTTGACAGTACCAGCGCTTGAGAATATCCCCGCTGGCAGGACACGCCTCCCTAACGAGGTGCTTTCTATCTGGAAGGATAGCCATCATGACGAAGACCAAGCCGGACACACGTCCGAATAATGCCCATTTTTCTTCAGGTCCCTGCTCGAAGCGCCCCGGTTGGTCGCTTGATGCCCTCTCCGACGCACCGCTCGGTCGTTCGCACCGCGCCAAGGTCGGCAAGGCCAAGCTGAAGCAGGCCATCGACCTTACCCGCGAAATTCTCAATGTTCCCGCCGACTACCGTATCGGTATCGTTCCCGCGTCGGACACCGGCGCCGTCGAGATGGCGCTCTGGTCGCTGCTCGGTGAGCGCGGCGTCGATATGGTCGCCTGGGAGAGCTTTGGCGCCGGCTGGGTCACCGACGTGATCAAGCAGCTGAAGCTGAAGGATGCCCGCAAGATCGAAGCGCCGTATGGCGAGCTGCCCGATCTGACCAGCATCGATTTCGACCGCGATGTCGTCTTCACCTGGAACGGCACCACCTCTGGCGTCCGCGTCCCGAATGCCGACTTCATCCCGGCCGACCGCCAGGGCCTGACCATTTGCGACGCCACTTCGGCCGCCTTTGCCCAGGATATGGACTTTTCCAAGCTCGACGTCGTCACCTTCTCCTGGCAGAAGGTGTTGGGCGGCGAGGGCGGCCACGGCATGCTGATCCTCAGCCCGCGCGCCGTCGAACGCCTCCAAAGCTACGTCCCGGCCTGGCCGCTGCCAAAGATTTTTCGCCTGACCTCCGGCGGCAAGCTGATCGAGGGCATCTTTTCCGGCGAAACCATCAACACGCCATCGATGCTCTGCGTTGAAGACTACATCGATGCGCTGCTCTGGGCCCAGTCGCTTGGCGGCCTGAACGCGCTAATCGGCCGTGCCGACGCCAATGCGCAGGTGATCCATGATTTTGTCGCCAAGAACGCCTGGATCGGTAATCTTGCCAAGGTTGACGACACGCGCTCCAACACATCGGTGTGCTTGACGATCGCCGACGCCGACGTGTTGGCGCTCGATGCTGCTGCGCAGGAAGCCTTTGCCAAGGGCATGGTCGCGCTTCTCGACAAGGAAGGCATCGCCTTCGACATCGGTGCCTATCGCGATGCCCCGTCGGGCCTGCGCATCTGGGCCGGCGCCACCATCGAGACCGCCGACATGGCCGCGCTGATGCCGTGGCTGACCTGGGCTTTCGAGACCCAGAAGGCAACGCTGACGGCTGCAGCCGCCTAAAGGCCAAAATCGCCTTGATTGCGCCGCTCTCAGTGAGCGGCGCCCCCAAAAGCTTCATCACTGAACTTCTTTCACGGAGGCCTCTCATGGCACCTCGCGTTCTCGTATCCGACGAACTGTCGGAAACCGCCGTCCAGATTTTTCGCGATCGCGGCGTTGACGTCGATTTCCAGCCGTTTCTCGGCAAGGATAAGGAAAAGCTGGCCGAAATCATCGGCAACTACGATGGCCTCGCCATCCGCTCGGCCACCAAGGCGACCGAAAAGCTGATTGCTGCCGCGACCAACCTCAAGGTCATCGGCCGCGCCGGCATCGGTGTCGACAATGTCGATATCCCGGCCGCCTCGCGCCGCGGCATCATCGTCATGAACACCCCGTTCGGCAACTCGATCACCACCGCCGAGCATGCCATTGCCCTGATGTTTGCCGTCGCCCGCCAGCTGCCGGCCGCCGACGCCTCGACCCAGGCCGGCAAGTGGGAAAAGTCGAAATTCATGGGTGTCGAAATCACCGGCAAAAACCTCGGCATCATCGGCGCCGGCAATATCGGTTCGATCGTCATCGCCCGCGCCCTCGGCCTGAAGATGCATGTTTTGGCCTACGACCCCTTCCTGTCGGCCGAACGTGCCCAGGAAATGGGCGTCAAGAAGGTCGAGCTCGACGAGCTGCTGGCCAATGCCGACTTCATCACCCTGCATGTGCCGATGACCGACAAGACCCGCGGCATCCTCAACAAGGAAGCGATCGCCAAGACGAAACCTGGCGTGCGGATCATCAACTGCGCCCGCGGCGGCCTCGTGGATGAGGCGGCTCTCGCGGAAGCCATCAAGTCCGGCCATGTCGCGGGCGCTGCCTTCGACGTGTTCGAGGTCGAGCCCGCCACCGAAAGCCCGCTGTTCGGCCTGCCGAACGTCGTCTGCACCCCGCATCTGGGCGCTGCCACCACTGAAGCCCAGGAGAACGTTGCCCTGCAGGTCGCCGAGCAGATGTCCGACTATCTGATGAAGGGCGCCGTCTCCAACGCCATCAACATGCCGTCGATCACGGCTGAGGAAGCGCCGCTGCTAAAACCGTTCATCCGGCTGGCGGACGTGCTCGGCGCCTTTGTCGGCCAGGTCACCGAAAGCGCCATCAAGGAAATCGAAATCCTCTACGACGGCACCACCGCGCAGATGAACACCAAGGCCTTGACCTCGGCGCTGCTCGCCGGTCTGATCCGTGCCCAGGTGTCGGACGTCAACATGGTTTCCGCGCCGATCATGATCAAGGAAAAGGGCATTCTGCTGCAGGAGACCAAGCGCGATAAGTCGGGCGTGTTCGACGGCTATATCAAGCTGACGGTGAAAACCGAGAACCAGACCCGCTCAATTGCCGGCACGGTGTTTTCCGACGGCAAGCCGCGCTTCATCCAGATCAAGGACATCAACCTCGACGCCGATGTCGGCAGCCACATGGTCTACATCACCAATACCGACGTTCCCGGCATGATCGGCTTCATTGGCACCACGCTGGGCGAAGCCGGCGTCAACATCGCCAACTTCCACCTCGGCCGCGACAAGCAGGGCGGCGATGCGATCGCGCTGCTCTATGTCGATGCCCCGATCTCGGAAGAGGTTTTAGCCAAGCTCACCGCCAACCCGGCCGTGCGCCAGGCGAAGCCCTTGGCCTTCAACGTCGAATAAGCTTTCCTTCCTCCCAAGGAAAATCGCGAAGAAACCCGGCGCCGCGCAAGCAGCGCCGGGTTTTGCATGTCCGCAGACGGCTTTCTGTCTGGCGCTGTGAAAATGCCAACTGAGAAAGCTTTGCCCAAGTGGACCGGTCGGGGGACCTCACTGAAAACGGTGGCCCTGCGCGGCAAAAGCTTTTTGCGCCGCCAGAACCTCTTGGCGATGCTGTCCGGCCCAGGCCAGGATCGCCCGTAAATGTGGCTCCAGCGAGCGTCCCAGCGGCGCGATCGCATAGACGACGGCAACGGGCGCCGTGCTGACCACCGACCGGGTGATAAACCCGTTCGATTCGAGCCGGCGCAGGCACTGAGTCAGCGCCTTCTGGGTCACACCCGCATTGGCGCGGCGCAGCGCGTTGAAGCGCATCGGGCCGCTGCACAGGCAGCCCAGCACCAGCAGCGACCACTTGGTGGTGATTTCCTCGAGAATCTGTCGATTGAGTTCCAGGTCCTCCGGCGATGACGTCGACATCGGTATCCTCCAGGCCACCAGGTAGCATTCAGGTGCGTAATTGCATTCACGTATCATATGTATACCTAGTCTGGCCTCCAGCAACAAGGAGGGCAGACATGCCATTTGAACAGGACAATTTTCGCCGCGACAGCGGACGGGGCGCCATGGACGGACACAGCGCGCTCGTCTTCGGCGCCACCGGCCAGCAGGGCGGGGCAGTGGCCGCCGCGTTGCGAGCCAAGGGCTGGGTGGTGCGGGCGCTGGTCCGCAACCCGGATGGCGACAAGGCGCAGGCTCTGGCCACCACAGGCGTGATCCCGATGCGCGGCGACTTTTCCGACGACCGCTCGATCCGCGATGCCATGGCCGGCGTTCACAGTGTTTTCAGCGTCCAGCCCAGCTCGGGGCAGGGCGCGGCCTACGGCGTCTCGGATGCGCAAGAGATCCGCTATGGCAAGCGCGTGGCCGATCTCGCCGTGGAAACGGGTGTGCAGCACCTCGTCTACAGTTCGATCGACGTCGCGGGCGCGGAAAAGACCGGGATGGGCCATTTCGACAGCAAGTTGGAGATCGAGGCGCATATCCGCAGCCTCGACCTCAGGAGCACGATCGTTCGACCCACCGGTTTCATGGAACTGATGATGCTTCCCGGCATGGGGCTGGATCGGGATTGCTTCACCTTCTTCCTCCGGCCGGATCAATCCATCCAGACGATCGCGGTGCATGACATCGGCAAGATCGTTGCGGCCATATTTCAACAGCCTGACCGCTATGCGGGTCGCACCATCGAAATGGCCGGCGACGAGGTGACTGGCAACGATCTGCAGGTGAGCCTGAGCCGGGCGGCCGGGAAGGCGATCCGCTATCACCGGTTCCCTGACAGCCTGCTCGAACAGAACCCCTTCCTGGCACAACTGGCAGCATTGGTCGACAATGGCCGGCTGGCCGGCAGTGCCGACATCGCGGCGCTGAAGCAGGAGTTTGGCGGTCTGTTGAACCTGGATGCCTGGCTGGACGGCCCGGGCAAGCCGCTGCTGCGGGCCGCACTCGAAACCGCGGATGCCGCTGTGGCGCTCCGTTGAGCGAGTGGAAGGCGACGCCGGTACTGCATCGTCCTGCCGGGCTTTGAACAGGCGGGAGGCACGCGTTTGTCTTTGACACGCGCCGTTTGCCGTAAAGGACATCTCGTCCGACTTTGGCGAGGCGGCAATACAATGGTGGCTTCCGCCGGCGCTTCGGTGGCGACAGAGCTTCGGGCCTAATGGTCGACGGCAGCCCTGAGCGATCTCGTCTTGGTCCCGGCAGATCCCAACAAAAAACCCGACACCGCGATAGCGGTGCCGGGTCATGCATGTCGGACAAGGTGGGGATTTAGACCCCGCCGCTGCCTTAAAACTTCCGCTCCAGACGCATGAAGCCATAGACTTGGTCGTCCTGTTCGTCCTCATGGCGATACTGGACGCTGAGCTTGGACGACAAGTTCTCGACGATCTTGTAGTCGACCGTCGCGCCGGCCACCCAGGCGTCGGCATTGCCGAAACCGGTATTGCCGGCATTCAGGCCGACGTTCTTAAAATACTGGGCGCCGGGGGTGATCGCCCATTTGTCGTTGAGCTTCAGCTCGTACTGGGCGCCGACCGTCCATTCCGATTCCTCGTAGTAATAGTTGACGCCGCTGGCCCAGACGCCATAGACGCCGAGCTTGCCGGCATTGCCGAGATCGGCATAGACGATGGCGCGGATCGCGGCTTCCTCGGTGTCGGTGTCATAGCCGCCGAGCAGGAAGCCGGAGAAGATCCCGGCCGTGCCGGCCAACTGGGCTGCGACGCCGATGTTGTTCGGGCCTTCGCCCGGCTTGGTGTCGTAATCGTCTTCCAGCTCGTCGACCGAGATGCCGCCGCCAAACGTCTCGTTGCCGAAGTCATAGCGGACCGAATTGTGGTTGGTCGAGTTGCTGGCGACCGAATCGGTCTCGCCGCTCGGATCGTCGTCCCACCAGCTGTACTGGTAGCCGACGCGGAAGCCGGCGAGCTCGATGAAGGCTTCGTCGATGAACTCGTTACGATCGTAAGAATTCTCGACTTCGCCGCGCAGGGTGATCTGGCTGGTCAGGGCGCCGAGTTCGGTGTCGCTCTTGGCGGAAAAGCTGATCTGCGCGCGGTTCCAGAAGGACCAGTCGGATGTGCCCGATTCGTCGCGGCCGAAGCGCGCTTCGGAGCGGATGTAGCCGCCGATCTTCAGGCAGGTTTCGGTGCCGGGAATGTAGAAATAGCCGGTGCCGAACGCGTCGCAGACGCGCACATATTCCATCTGCTCTGGTTCTGCGGCGACGATGGCGTCGGCCGCCCGGGCGCCGGTCACGGCCATCAGTGCGGCAGCGGAACCGAGCAGCAAAGCTTTGATTGTCATGGTGGTAAATTCCCAATGTTGATCTCGGGCCAGTGGTCTCCTCCGCAAGACTTCCCGACCCAGAAAGTCCCGGACCGTTTGGTCTCCGTCGAGACGAAGCACCAGCCGATGCCCAAATCAGTAGCATGATGGCGCAGCAATGAGCGTTGCCGAAAAGTCACCTGTTGGCGAAAGCGCTTCGGCAGTGTCTTCATACGAATCGACACTTCCCGAATTGCCTGCATGTCACAGGCCGTACGATGGTTGAAATAGGGAGAAATAGCGGCCTGTAGCCTTCCCAGGCGCTGATGGTCCGCGTGGACATAGGCCAACTTCACTTTGCCGTGATCTTGGCCGGCTCTTGTCGGGGGGGGGGCAATGAGGCGCGACACAGCAGCAGCCTCCGCTTGCCTTGCGGCGAGTAAGCATCCGCAACTTGTAAACGGCCGTCGCCAGACGTTTTGGCACAGACATCGGACGCCTCACCTCGTCGGCGGTGCGCCGATGCCCGTGTCTGAGACCGGTCCGTGCGGGTACTCGATATTGTGGGAATGGGTTGCCCGTTCCGGCGTCGGCGGCCCGGTAAATCCCTGCGCGCCGTAGAAGGCGGCGTGCAGTCCCCAATAGCCGGTGACGAACACCACAAGGGCGGTCGCGATCCCGCCCGGAATGGCGGACAGGTGGGTTTTGAGCGACGGCAGAAAGTGGCTGACCCGGCTGCGGTCGCAGGCCACCGCCACCAGGATCGCCATGATCAGGCTGTGGCCAATCAGGTCCGTCCGCCCGAACGGCCAGACGGCAGCGGTAAAGATCACGATCAGCGCCAGCGCCGAAAGCCGGCGGATCAGCGGCGTCCACAGCAGCCCGAAGCCCATGGTGAATTCGGCGACGCCGGCCATCGGAATAAACATGTCCCGTGGCATGCCGAAGGTCAGGAACGGCTTTTCGGCCACCAACGGGGTGAACCAGTCCGGATAGGCGAATTTTTCGAGGCTCGACCACATCAGGGCAATGGCAAGACCCCAGCGCAGCGCCTCGAACCGATGCGAGCGCCAGCGCTCGTTTTTGAGCGGTTCGAGGATCAGATAGGCGGCGACGCCGGCGCCGAGTGCCAGATAGTCGAACAGGTGGAACAGATCGTAGTCGCGGATCGCCAGCAGCCAGAGCGCGAGAATGCCGACCCCCGCCAGCGGCATCGTTCTGCGTGAAAAAATGCAGGCGGCGATCAGAAGCTGCAGCCAGGACACCCATTCCGCCGGCGTTTTCAGGTCGGGCGTCAGATAGACGCCACCGACCGAGAAGATCGCCACGAAGAAGGCCCCGACCGTCACCCGCACATAGTCGTCGAGCCTGTGCCACAGCGCGGCCGTCGCCCGATCGAGCCCGTCGTGCACCCGCTCGCCGAATGGGCTGATCTCGACCAGGCGGGTGAGGACGAAGAACAGGGTGACGAGAACGATGCCGATCCAGAACCAGGGATCGGCCAAGACGCTGGAGATCGGCTGCGGCGGCGCGCCGACGATGTAGGGGGCGAACCATTTGACATGCGCTTCGGCCGGCAGGGCAGCCAGCAGCGCGCCGCCCGCAAAGCCGAGCGCCCGGATCCGCCGTCTCGATGGCTCTGACAACATGCCGTGTTTCCCTTCCCGTTCACGCCGCCCTGTTTCGGCCATGCCAACAGCATCCGGAAGCAGCGGCGAGGCGCTGCGCGCGATCGAGTGCCTGTTGTAGGGTTGCATGTGATTGACCGCCGCAACCGTAGTCGCGATCCGGCTATTCACGCAAGGGGCTTGTGGGGCCTTTCCTGCCTGTTGGCTATGCCGTGTCTTTTGGTGCCCTGCCCCTCGCCATAGACTTCTCCCCGCATCGCCGGGGAGGGGGATATTTCCGCGGGTCGCGGGACGCTTCGAATTCCAAAATGAATGTGACAGGCGAAGGCCGCCTCCTTCTCCGCGCGCGGGGAGAAGGTGGCCGACAGGCCGGATGAGGAGCGGCCGCGCGCAGAGATGCTGCCATTTCAGTACAACGGCTCGCGACATCGTCAAGCCATGACCGGCAATCGAGCCAAAACGGGCATCCAGACAAGCCGATCGACGCAGACCCGATCTGCCGGACCGGCGCCGCTCTTGCACAGAACCCAAATCCTTTCTATATCCGCAGGCAGACTGGCTCCGATCCCCATCTATCCCCGAGGCGAAAAATCGCCGCATGTCTGGGCAGGGTCGAACGGAGAGCGACAGGGATTTCGAACACAGATTGGCCAAACACCGTGAACACGCTCGATTTTGACAAGAAGCCGGAAGACACCCGCGTCGTCGTGGCCATGTCGGGTGGCGTCGATTCCTCGGTGGTCGCCGGCATGCTGAAGCGCGAGGGCTATGACGTGCTCGGCATCACCCTGCAGCTCTACGATCACGGTGCGGCCGTCCACCGTGCCGGTTCCTGCTGTGCCGGCCAGGATATCGACGATGCCCGCCGCGTCTGCGAGGTGCTCGGCATCCCGCATTACGTGCTCGACTACGAGAAGCGCTTTCGCGACACCGTCATCAATCCGTTCATGGACAGCTATGTCGCCGGCGAGACGCCGATCCCCTGCGTCACCTGCAACCAGACGGTCAAGTTCGCCGACCTCTTGGCCACCGCCCAGGAACTGGGCGCCGATGCGCTCGCCACCGGTCACTATATCCGCTCGCGCGCCAATCCGACCGTAGATGCGCCGAACCGCCGTGCCCTCTACCGGCCGATCGACAGCGACCGCGACCAGAGCTATTTTCTGTTCGCCACCACCCAGGAGCAGATCGACTACCTGCGCTTCCCGCTCGGCGGTCTGTCGAAGGCCGAAACCAGGGCGCTGGCCGAAGACATGGGTCTCGTCGTTGCCAAAAAGGCCGACAGCCAGGACATCTGTTTCGTGCCGCAGGGCAAATATGCCGATATCATCAACAAGCTGAAGCCGAATGCGGCGCTGGCTGGCGATATCGTCCATCTTGACGGCCGGGTACTGGGCCGCCACGAGGGCATCCTGCACTATACCATCGGTCAGCGCCGCGGCATCGGGGTGGCGACCGGCGACCCGCTCTATGTCGTCTATCTCGATGCCCGCTCGCGCCGCGTCATCGTCGGCCCGAAGGAAGCGCTGGAAACGTTTCGCGTGCATCTGCGCGACGTCAACTGGCTCGGCGACGCGCCCGTCGCAGCTGAAGCGGCCAGCGGCTTTGCCTGCTTTGCCAAGGTGCGTTCCACCCGCGGCCCGGCGCCGGCGGTGCTGCATGTCGATGCCGACGGTTCCGCCTATGTCGACCTCACGGTCGGCGAAGCCGGCGTCGCCCCCGGCCAGGCCTGCGTGCTCTATTCGGCCGAAGGCCCCGACGCCCGGGTGTTCGGCGGCGGCTTCATCCACCGCTCCGAACGGGCGGAAGCCGCGGAAATCTCGCTCAAGGCGCTGCTTGCAACCGCCGTTGCCGCCTAAGTTTCCGCCACCTTGAAAAGCCCGGATAAAAGCCTGGAGTTTTTGTCCCCACACGCTTGACACCTGCGCCAGCGGCACCTTATAAGCCGCTCATCCTGACGGACCGCACACCAGCCCAGCTGCTGCCGGTCCGCCTAAGGCGGGGTAGCTCAGGTGGTTAGAGCAGCGGAATCATAATCCGCGTGTCGGGGGTTCGAGTCCCTCTCCCGCTACCATCAACTCAGCCGATATCTCGGTCGTGATCAATCTTGATAGATGGCCCTTTATCTTAAAGACATAAGGTGCGCCTCTGTCTCGCGGTTGGACAATCACTGCGGCGACCAATTGGCGGAATGTGTTGACGATTTCAAGCGTCGGCTCTGTATCTTGTGAGCTGACGATTTGCGCCAGGTTTTCGATGTTCTGGCGAAACCGCCGGACGGCCTTGGGCTCGATCTCAATTGCACTGGCTGGTGCATCTAGTATCGACAGTTCCTGTTCGAGCCGCTCTTTTTCCGCGCGCAGGGGAGGGAGCATGGTCGTGGCCTCTTCCTCGGATATGATTGCGCGAACGGATTGCTCGACGGTTCGCCCAATCGCCTCCCTGACGTCCAGCAGGGCTTTTTCGGTTGCGTATCGGTTGCGCCGCGCTTCCGTCTCAAT
>Ga0247808_10000956_pt1 | contig 14048 bp, 12 predicted proteins | sample UWRJL089202R1_FD_179914 | JGI IMG/M metagenome (GOLD analysis project Ga0247808, IMG submission 179914) | Plant litter microbial communities from Arlington Agricultural Research Station in Wisconsin, United States - UWRJ-L089-202R-1 | ecosystem: Environmental > Terrestrial > Plant litter >... | reverse complement strand
AACATTGCCTTTAACACAGCTTGTGCAGCCCAAAGACGATTTCCAGCTTCGTGAATAACCAATGAGTTTGGCCCATCTAATATTTCCGAAGAAAGTTCCAGATCTCTACGAACCGGCAAACAATGCATCACTTTAGCATTATCTGTAATTTTTAACTTCTCATTATTCATCATCCACCCATCGGGATACGTTAAAACCTTCCCATATTCTTTATAACTGCTCCAATTTTTAACATATACATAATCAGCTCCGCTCAATGCAGTTTCCAGGTTGTATTCAATTTTTGCACCAGGAGTAAAATCTTCCGAAAGCTCATATCCCTCTGGCTGTGCAATCGTAAAATCTAACATCCCCTCCTCCTGCGCCTTGCACATCCATTCGGCAAAAGAATTTGGCACGGCCTGTGGTAAAGCCTTAACGTGTGGAGCCCAGGCCAAAACAACCTTAGGTTTACGTTTCTCTGCCGTTGGGTTCCAGGTTTCATGGATCGTAATGATATCAGCAAAACTCTGTAATGGGTGACGCGTGGCACTCTCTAAACTTACTACGGGAACAGCACAATATTTCACAAACTTGTTAAAGAAATCTTCATTATAATCCTCTTCACGATTGTTTAATTTAGGAAAAGAACGTAGCCCCAAAATATCACAGTATTGGCCCATTACTGCCGCTGCCTCACGAATGTGCTCAACAGTTGTTCCATTCATTACAACACCATCTTGTGTCTCCAGTGCCCAACCTTCCTTATCCATGTTCATAACCATTACGTTCATCCCTAAATTTAAGGCCGCCTTTTGCGTGCTTAACCGGGTACGCAGACTTGGATTCATAAAAACTAAACCCAAGGTCTTGTTCTTACCCAAATCTTGATGTGAATAAGGTTCTGCCTTCAATATCAAGGCATCTTTTACGAATTGTTTGATGCTCTGAACATCATGTACGGAAGTGAAAAGGTTCATTTTTTAAAGCTTAAGGATTAAAGACTAAAGACTAAAGCTCCTTGCATGGTTAATAACAAGCTTGCCAATCTAAAACTTCAACCGGTTTATTGTCGTAAACGTTTCAGCAAGCCGATTAGCATTGCCTTAACTTCATTCGTTTTAATATTTATTTCTTTATACTTTTCTTCGTTTAAATAGGCCAAATCTTTCGCAAGCAAACAACCATATTCAGTTTCTTGACAAGAGCCTAATGCCATATCTAAAAATCGAGCAAAGTCTTTTTCGGAACCTCCACCCGCACCCTCAACAATATTTAAGGGCACTGAATATGCAGCTCTTTTAATTTGGCACTGCAAATCATATCTTTCAGAAGAAAGAAACAATGGAAGTATATCTGAATAAACAAACAATACCATCATATGCGCCTTCTTCCAAACTTCTAATTTTTGGTAATCTCTCATTTTCTATTAGTTTAATACTTGTTGATAGAAAATAGGGATACCTCTAAATTAGTTCATATTTACTAAAGCAGGAAAGATAAAGAGCTAAATCATATCAGGCTCTGTTCTCTTTTTACGCCCTACCACTTTAAGCTTTAGTCCTTAAGCTTTAAGCTCTTTTCCAAACGCCCCTAAAAACTCATCCGCATGCTCTTTCGTTAAATTCAACGCTGGCAACAAACGGATTACGTTTGGCTTGGCTTCACCGGTAAAAATATGATGCTTAAAAAGTAGTTCTTTTTTTACGTGTGCCAACTCTTCAGGCAGTTCAATACCAATCATCAATCCACGACCACGAACCTCTTTTACCTGCTCAAATTTCTTTAGCTCGGTAATCAGATAAGCCCCAACTTCTTCGGCATTTTGCATCAAATTATCCTGCTCCATAACCTCCAATACAGCTAATGCTGCGGCACAAGCCAAATGGTTACCTCCAAATGTGGTTCCCAATTCACCATGCCAAGGCTTAAACTTAGGTGCAATAGAAATCCCAGCAACCGGAAAACCATTGCCCATTCCCTTAGCCATCGTATACACATCTGCTGCTACTCCGGCATAATCATGCGAATAAAATAATCCGGTTCTACCATACCCACATTGCACACTATCAGCAATATAAACAGCATTATATTCATCACAAAGTGAGCGGATCTTTTGCAAGAAAGGTTGCGAAGCCTCTTTAATTCCACCAACACCCTGAATTCCTTCAATAATTACCGCAGCAATTTCATCACCTTGGGCTTTAAAGGTTTCTTCTAAGGCTACTTCATTATTATGTGGCAAGAAAATCACATTCGGATTTTCATTTACCGGTGCCACAATCTTCGGATTATCTGTTACCGCAACAGCCAAGGATGTTCTACCATGAAATGCACCTTTAAAAGCAATGATCTTCTTTCTCCCATTATAAAATGAAGCTAGCTTTAAGGCATTTTCATTAGCCTCTGCGCCAGAGTTGCAAAGAAACAATTGATAATCCGTTTTGCCAGAAACCTGACCTAATTTTTCAGCCAATTGTACCTGCAAAGGAATTTTAACAGAGTTAGAATAAAAACCAACCTTGTTCAATTGTTCCGTTAATCTTTTTACGTAATGCGGATGGGTATGTCCAATAGAGATTACAGCATGACCGCCATATAAATCTAAGTATTGTTGATCATTGGCATCCCAAACATTACTGCCCGATGCTCTGGTTATTTCTATATCATTTAGTGGGTATACGTCGAATAAGTTCATTTTTTTATAGCTTAAAGACTAAAGCTTAAAGACCAAAGCAATTGCATGATTTATATTGCAAGAAGCTCAAGAAATTAAACATTAATCAAGAGTTAATATCTTTATTTAAAATTGTCCGTTTATCATTAAGGCTTAAATACCTAAAATAAGTTCAACTATGCCGGACTTTTAATTTTATTATGTAAATCATTTACCTAAGCTTAAAGGCAAGTTGAAAGATCAAAATCCCTTTCATTTGCCCATTATCATTAAATTATATTAATTAGCGTATCACTATCTTCGCTTTAAGCCTTAGTCCTTCAGCTTTAAGCTCTCTTAAAAATAAGCCGCCTTCAACCTTAACCCACTCCACTCTTCCAATCCAAACATCAAATTCATATTCTGAACCGCTTGCCCGCTAGCACCCTTAAGTAGGTTATCAATAATACTGATGATGAAGAGTTTATCACCATGTTTCTCCAAATGAACTAATGCCTTATTGGTATTCACCACCTGCTTTAAATCGATGTTCTTTTTACTTACATGTGTAAATGGATGGCCGTTATAATAATCCTCATAAATAGTATGTGCCTCTGCTAGTGTCAGGTCACTCTCCAAATACATCGCAGCCAAAATACCTCTAGTAAATGCACCACGTTGTGGAATGAAACTTAGTGCAGCCGAAAGTTCAGGCTGTAACTGTACCAGGCTTTCACCGATCTCATTTAGATGCTGATGTTCGAATGCCTTGTAGATAGAAAGATTATTACTTCTCCAGCTAAAGTGTGAGGTTGCTGATAAGCCTTGTCCAGCACCTGTTGAACCAGTCGTAGCATTGATATGAACCTCATTATTGATCAGTCCTTTCGCAGCCAATGGTAATAATCCCAGCTGAATGCAGGTAGCAAAACAGCCTGGATTGGCAATGTTGCTTGCAGTCCTAATTTGATCACGGTTCAACTCGGGAAGTCCGTAAATAAACTTACGGGCTTCAATTTGCGAATTATTCTCCAACCTAAAATCTTGAGATAAATCAATGATTTTGATGTTTTCATTAATCGGATGTGCAGCTAAAAACTTCTTCGCATCACCATGACCAACACATAAAAAAAGTACATCAATATCTTGTGGAATTTCATTGGTAAACGTTAAATCTGTATCTCCGATTAAATCGGTGTGTACATCCGAAATAGAGTTCCCAGCATTACTGGTACTATTTACGAAGGCAATCTCCACATTTGGGTGGTTCACCAAAATACGTAACATTTCGCCCCCAGTATACCCGGCACCACCAATAATACCCGCTTTAATTTTATTCATCCCTATGAGTTAATTGCAATTTTATAAAGTATAAATTCTTCATCATTCACTTGTTTCTCAAAACCTATAGCCTCGTACAAACTCTGTGCTGGATAATTGTCTACTCCAGTTTCTAACTGTAAAAATGTTGATCCCTGTTTTTTCGCAAAGTCCATCGCCGCATCAATTAACTTTTTAGCAACACCTTGTTTACGATAAGAAAGGGCCACAAACAAATCATTCAAGATCCAGTTTTTGCTCAACTTAGCCGACGAATACTTAGGGTAAAGCTGTGTAAAACCAACAGGTTCATCTCCAGACATCGCTACAAAAATAATCGATTCATTGTTGGCCAAACGCGCCTCAATAAATGCCTTTGCCATTCCAATATCCGAAAACTGCTTGTAGAATATTCTGTATTGGTTAAACAAGCCTACCATCAGGTCTGCCTCATTAAGTCCAATCTGTTTAATAGTGAGGTTACTCACAATCTGTTCTGTCATTTTGTGTTGATGGATAAGAAAAAAGTATAAATTCTAAATCATGATCTTTTTCATTCATGATTTTATGTTTGCTTCCAGGTTCAATCTGTAAGCCTTCATTTGCTTCAACAGCCAAAGTTTGTCCTTCAATTAAAAATGTCGCCTCACCTTTCAAAATAAAGAAAAACTGTGTGGCATGCTGATGAAAATGTAACTGCTCACCCGTTTTTGCAGGCATCAATTCTTGCTTGATGGATACAGCTGTGTTACTCACCAAATTCCAGCCATCGCAATTAGCACCCCATTTATAATGACTTGAACAATGTTCTTTTGAAAGTATCATCTGTGATTAGTAATTAGTAGAAAGTCGTTAGTAGAAGATTTGTCTTTCACACATCTCTCATCTTCCACATTCCATCTTCCATCTAACCTCTCTTAGCCTTCATTAACCTTATGCCAAATCATCACCTGGTTACCAAATATTTTAGAGAAACCTTTCACATCATCGCCACTCCAAGCATTATTCATTTCTCCGTAGCTGCCAAACTTATTGCTCATCAAATCATGATTAGACTCGATCCCGATAATCTGGAAACGATAAGGCAACAGCTCTACAAATACTTTACCAGAGACTACTTTTTGCGTATCAGTTAAAAACGCCTCGATATTTCGCATAATCGGATCATGAAACTGTCCCTCATGCAACCAATTTCCATAAAATGACGAAAGCTGTTCCTTCCAGCTCAATTGCCATTTGGTTAAGGTATGTTTTTCTAAAGTGTGGTGCGCTTTGATAATAATGATAGGTGCAGCAGCCTCAAAACCCACACGGCCTTTAATTCCGATAATCGTATCACCAACATGGATATCTCTGCCAATACCGAATGGTTGTGCAATTGCCTGTAATTTTTGAATAGCCTTAACGGGCTCCAAAGTTTCTCCATCAATTCCAACTAATTCTCCTTTTTCGAAAGTAAGTTCAATTTTACGAGGTTCAGTTTCCGAAACTTGGGTTGGCCAAGCACTTTCAGGTAAGGTCTCATTAGAAGTTAAAGTTTCTTTACCTCCAACAGATGTTCCCCAAAGTCCTTTATTGATAGAATATCTCGCTTTTTCTGCACTATATACTACACCATGTTCTTTTAAATATTCAATTTCCGCCTCGCGGGATAATTTCAAATCCCTAATCGGTGTAATAATTTCTACTCCAGGAATAAGAATGTTAAAGATCATGTCAAAGCGAACTTGGTCATTCCCAGCACCAGTACTACCATGAGCTACATAATCAGCTCCAATTTTCTTTACATAGTTCGCAATTGCAGTTGCCTGGCTAACGCGTTCCGCACTTACAGAAAGTGGATAAGTCGCATTTTTAAGTACGTTGCCATAAATCAGATACTTTATGCAAGAATCATAATAATTTGCTGTTTCATCAACCACCGCATGTGATGCCACACCCAAAGCATAAGCTCTCTTTTCAATTTCTTGCAACTCTTCATCAGAGAAACCCCCAGTATTTACAATTACCGAGTGTACCTCCAATCCACGATCTTCAGCCAAATGAATGCAACAAAATGAGGTATCCAATCCTCCGCTAAATGCTAAAACTACTTTCTTTTTCATTATATTTTGTTTTAAAGGCGATGAACAGCCATAGCCATCATCTATTTAAATAAAAGGGTAAACATCAATAAAAAGGCCTTCAGGCCAGACTTAGGCTTTACAACCAAACGCTGCTTAATGCGCATGAAACGTTCATACAAACCTGGTTTCTTCTGAAGTTCTTCCGCAAAATTCTTTGCCGCCTCGTGCTTTTTCTCTGCCGGATCATATAACATCGCCGTACACATACAGTTCTTCCGCTCCTTCATCTTCAAGATCTCGAAATTCACACAACTCTGGCAACCCTTCCAAAAGTCTTCATCCTGGGTCAGCTCAGAATAGGTAACCGGCTCATAACCCAAATCAGAGTTAATCTTCATTACCGCTAATCCTGTTGTTAAACCAAAGATTTTGGCCTTAGGATATAAAGTCCTCGACAAATTAAAAATTGCTTGTTTAATCGCATGAGCTAATCCGGCCTTTCTAAATTTCGGACTAACAATAAGCCCTGAATTGGCAACAAATTGTCCATGGCTCCAAGTTTCGATATAACAGAAACCTGCCCAGCTTCCATCTTTATGGAAAGCAATTACCGCCTTGCCTTCTTGCATCTTTCCTGCAATATAGTCTGGAGAACGCTTTGCAATACCAGTGCCCCTCGCCTTGGCAGACTCGGCCATTTCGGTTACGATTTCTTCTGCGAATACACGATGCTCAGCGATTGCTACCTGTACTATAAATTCATTAATATTCATTCGTTTTCTTAACGAAAAATTAAAATGTTCTTGTTAATTGGGTTTTTAGAGAGGATCAATTCCTCATAAGGTATTAGTTGATGTACTAAATACGCGGCGTATAGTTTTGCCGACTAGAGATGAAGCATACGGGTCGTAAGCGCTCTATAAACATACTTTTAGGCGCAAATTGCTCTGCGGATAAAGTAGATGATTTATGGAAAATGTGCTTGCTCATTATAAATTTGCTATTCCGTATTAAATTCCTTGAGGCGCAAAGGTTTAAATAAAAATTGAGTTGTGCAATAAGAATCTGATTTTTTTGCTTTTTAACCAATATTATGGAACTAATCTGACTAAACAATCACACATTTAAAGTCGATTTAACAAAGTTTAACACCATCTTGTCAATCATAAAGCCATATTTGCATCTACAATAGGCAAAGACTCTTACCTTTGTATCAAATAGTGTTAATTTTTTATTGCATATTTATAATTATGATTTACGGCTACACCTCAGATTTTTTAAAAAAACCACTTCGATTTAAAATCTATGTCACCCTGTTTTTTTTGGCATTAATTACCTTCAGTGCCTGTAAAAAGGAAGAAACTGACACCAATGTTTATAGTGCGCTATCTATATATAACGCTTCACCAACTCCTGCTACCTATGATGTTTTTTTAGATGATACTAAAATCAATACCGCAGCATTACCTTTAGGTGGCAATATGGCCTACTTTCAAAAGGTGACAGGAAGTTATACCGTTAAATTTACTGTTGCAGGTAGAACAGAAAGCTCATTCACTAAAACAATCGCACTTCCAGCTTCAACCTATTCTACCTATTTCTTGCTAGGAAAACCTTCAGCATTTGAAGGCCTATTGATCACAGACGACCTAAGTGGTACATCAACTACTAATGGATTTATCAGATTTATCAACTTATCTCCAGACGCACCCGCAATAGATTTAGTAGTAAGAAATGGAAGCATACTTACCACCAATAAAGCTTATAAGGCAGCAAGTAATTTCGCTCAACTAGCAGCCGGAACCTATACATTCGATCTTAAAAACTCCACAACTGGAGCCGTTGTTGCCTCTGTTGAAAATGTGATTATTGGCGTTAGTGGCTACTATAACATCATCGTAAGAGGTTTAGTTAACCCAACTGCCTCAGAAAGCGGCCTTAGCGCTCAAGCAATCCTGATTAAATAATTAACTGGCCATGAATTCTTAAAAGATAATTCATGGCCAACCTATGCCCCATAGGATATAGCTACCGTCTACGCACGACACCAAGCTACTCCTCTAGCCTTCACTAGAGCCTCCCATCAGTCCAACAAACTATCGGCAATTTCAATAGATGCCTTTGGCAAGGCTATTAGCCCTTATATGACCCCTCAATAAGCATCCAACCTTTCGATCATCAACCATGAACAACGAACCATCACTCAACGTAAGATGAACGAAGGATGAACGTAGGATGAACGTAGGATGAACGAAGGATGGACGAAGGACGATTATAGTTATACCTCCCTTTCCATAGACCTATCATATCCTTTTAGCTGCCAAACAACCCATCCTCTTATTTAGATTTATTCAAAATAATTTGCATAACATAAATTTTACGTGTTAATTTGTCGCTGTTTAGAATAAATCCAAATAAGAATAACATGCGAATACAATTACAATTTAAAGTTCTATTGCTCTCACTTCTTTTTTCTACTGCCGCCTTTGCCCAAACCGGAAGCATCAAAGGGAAAGTCATTACCGCTGATGGACAACCGGCAGTTTATGTGAGTATAGGTTTGAAAAACAAAAACCAAGGAACAACTACCAACGACAAAGGAGAATACATCATTTCTAGAGTTAAAGCAGGTTCCTACACTTTAAAAGTAAGTGCCGTAGGTATCGATGCCCAAGAAAAAGACTTTACATTAGCCGCTGGTGAAACCGTAACCCTAGATTTTAAGCTTACCGAAAATAGTCAGTCGCTTAATGAAGTTACCATCGCAGCGATAAAAAACAAATACAAAGTAAGCTTGCCTTCAGCTTCCCTAAGACTGAATGAACCCTTACTAGAAGCTGCTCAAAACATTCAAACAGTAAGTGATCAGGTCATCAAAGACCAACAGATCATTAGCATGAGCGATGGTCTGATCAGAAACGTAAGTGGTGCAACCAGAGTCGAACACTGGGGAGATATGTATACCAACATCACTATGCGCGGATCACAGATTCAGGCCATGAGAAATGGCTTTAACTTCGTAGCTTCTTACTGGGGGCCGTTAACCGAAGACATGAGCTTTGTTGACCACATCGAATTTGTAAAAGGCCCTGCTGGCTTCATGCTCGGCAACGGAGATCCAAGCGGGATGTACAATGTTGTAACCAAAAAACCTACCGGATTAAACAGAGGCGAAGTCGCATTCACCCTAGGAAGTTATGATCTGTACAGAACTACGGTAGATTTTGACCATAAATTAACTGCTGATGGTAAACTGCTGCTCAGGTTAAATACTGCCGTGCAAAACAAAGGCTCTTTTAGACCGTATGAACACAACGATAGATATAGCTTCGCACCAGTATTAAGCTACCAAATTAGTAACAAAACCAAGCTTACCGCAGAATATACCTTGCAAAATGCAAAGCTGACCGAAGTGGGTTCTTTCTACATCTTCCACCCAGATGGTTACAGACTTTTACCACGTGACTTCACTTTAACCCAACCAGGTGTAGAACCAACCAGAATTGTTGACCATACTGTTTTCCTTAACTTGCAACATAACTTTAGCGACAACTGGAAAGCAACCGCACAGGTAGCGTATTCAAAATACTTACAAACCGGATCAAGCTCTTGGCCATCATCTGTTTTTGCTGATGGAACTCTGATCAGAAATGTTGGCATCTGGGATGCAGAAAGTAGCATGAAATTAGCACAGTTCTTCATCAATGGTAAAGTCAACACTGGTGGAATACACCACCGCATCTTGGGTGGATTTGATGGTGGCAAGAAAAACTATATGGCAGATTGGGGCCAATCACATGATCTAGACCTCCCTTCTTCTCCCTTTGATCTAAACAATCCAAACTACGGCTTCCCATCAAATGGCTATCCAACCTTTGATCGCGATACCCCACTTGAACAACGTGCCATTGCCGCAGGTGGATTAATTGATCAAAAATACTTGAGCGGTTATGTACAAGATGAATTAGGTTTCTTTAACAATAGGGCAAGATTAACACTAGCAGGAAGATATACTTACGTCAGCCAGTCTGCATGGGGAAGCCCTTCAGATAAAGCAGAACGTTTTACCCCTCGTATTGGTTTAAGTGTTTCATTAGACAAAAACACCGCCGTTTACGGAGTTTATGATGCAGCATTCATCCCGCAAACTGGATTTTTGCGCAACGGCGGAAAAATTGATCCAATTACAGGCACAAACTATGAAGTAGGGTTAAAAAGAGACTGGTTTGACGGCAAATGGAATACAACTTTATCAGCATACAGAATTCTTAAACAAAATGAGCTAACAAGCGATCCATCAAACACCTCTGGTGAAAGTTATAGCATCGTCATCGGTGAAAAAAGAGCACAAGGTATAGAGTTCGATCTAAGAGGTGAAATTACCACAGGCCTTAAATTAATAGCCAATTATGCCTATACGGATGCAAAAGTTGTTGCTGTAGCGGATGGCGTAACTTGGATGGCTGTTGGCGATGTTGTTCCTGGTTATGCAAAACATACTGCCAATGCCTGGTTAACCTATACTTTACAAAATGGTTTCCTTAAAGGAGCTGGGATCTCTGGCGGATTTACCTATTTAGCAGGAAGAGCTACACAAACTTTCAGTGCCACAAATGCTGAACAAAACCTGCCAAACTATTTCAAACTTGATGGTGGCCTTTTCTGGGAAGGCAAAAGCCTGAAGGTTACTGCCAACGCATTTAACATTTTAGATAAATATTTATACTCTGGCGCTTATTACACCGGCTATTGGAACTACCCTGATTATGCTCAAAATGCATATTCTTGGCAAGCAGAAGCACCAAGAAATTACAGATTAAGCATTGCTTATAAATTTTAAAGATAGTTAGCCACTAAAAAAATAAGACAACAGATGAAGATTAAAATCACCCTATTTATTGCGTTTTTTGTGTTTAGCATCTCAAACACGTTCGCACATGCACTGTGGATAGAAACTACTGCAACCGGCAAAAAAGGTCAACTACAAGAAGTTAAAATCTTTTTTGGAGAATACGAAGGAAATGAGCCAGACTCTGCAAAAAATTGGTTTAGTAACCTTAAAGAATTTACGATCAGTGTTACCGCACCAAACGGCACTGTTAAAATCTTAAAAACTACTCCAGATGCACTCTTTTACAAAACAAGTTTTACCCCAGATCAAGATGGTGTTTATATCTTATCAGTTATACATGAGGTAGCAGCAATTTACGAACATGCGAAGATTGAATATTACGCCTTTGCAAATGTTGCTGTTGGCAAGAGCAAAATCAACACAGCATATCCTGCAAACGCCATATTCACCATCCAACCTTCAAAACCCACTTTCAAAACAGGTCAAGAGTTTACACATCAGGTAGTTTTTAACAAGACACCTTTCGCCAAAAAGAAAATTACCGTAATTGATCCCTCAAGGAAAAAACACGAGCCAGAAACAGATACAAATGGTAACCTCACTTTCAAACCTGCTCAAAAAGGGGCACACTTTATAGAAGCATTTAATGAAGGTCAAACACCAGGTATTTTAAATGGTAGTGCCTATGAAAAAGTCTGGCATGTAGTAACCTATCATACAATCGTAGAGTAATAAATGATTAAAATAAACAGCCAATTGACCGTCACCTGGTCAATTGGTTTTGTCATAAATAGACATTTTGAACATGGGTTTAACAAAACCAGCAGATAAAAAGAAAAAAAAATCCCGTCTAAGACGCGTCAGCGATTGGCTGCATTTATGGCTAGGAATTGGGGCCGGATTAATTGTTTTCATCGTTGCCCTTACCGGCTGTATCTTTGTTTTTCAAGTTGAGATCAACGAATGGATCCATCATGATCAAGTATTTGTTACTCCACCAAAAAATGCTGTCACACTACCCTTGAGCGAACTTAAAAAAAACGCTGAAACAGCACTCGGAAAAGGAAAGAAAATTGGCTTTATCAATACTTATAAATCCCCTGAAAGAGCATGGGAATTCGGAACCTTTAAGGCCGGAAATCCTAATGCATTCTTCTATTTCGACTCCGTAGATTATTACGATATGGTGTTGATCAATCCATATACCGGGAAAGTAAATTTAATCGTAGATCACAAATATGAGTTTTTCAGTGTAGTAAAAATGATCCATTGGAGCTTACTGATCAATCATCCCATCGGACAGCAGATTGTAGGTTGGAGTACCATCATCTTTGTGATCTTATTAATCACCGGGATGATCATGTGGTGGCCAAAGAACCTAAAGAAATCAAACTTCGATAAGAGTTTCAAAATCAAATGGACCGCCAAATTTAAACGGCTAAATTACGACCTCCACAACGTACTCGGCTTTTATGCCATGTTCATCACTTTAATATTGGCGCTTACTGGAATGGTTTGGGCATTTCAATGGTTCCAGTCCGCCGTTTACGTAGTCGCCTCAGGCTCTACTAAACCACCAGACATAAAGACCTTTAAATCAGACAGTACTAAAACCAGTTTGACAAACCCCTTTGATATTGCCTTTCATACCGCACAAAAAGAGCTGGCTGAAGCCGATAAAATTGGGATCAGTCCGGCCGGCGATAAAGAAGGTGTAATTTATGCCGACGGTTACCGAAGCGAAGAAACCTATTACGATTCCGACGATCTTCAATTTGATCAGTATACTGGCAAATTGCTCGACAAAAGGAACCATATCACAAAAAATGCAGGAGAGCGATTAATTGGCATGAACTACGACATCCATGTTGGTGCAATATTAGGCCTTACAGGTAAAATAATTGCATTCTTCGCCAGCTTAGTAGCAGCATCACTCCCGATTACTGGAGTAGTCATTTGGCTCGGCAAAAAGAAAAAGTCTAAAAAGCCAGCAACGACTTGAGCGCCTATTGAACGCATGATCTATTGAAGATGTGTTAAGTCATGGATAGCTTAGAAACTTACGCTCTTGTTAAATAGCTATAAACCTCATATCGCTGACAAACAGCATGTTCAATACAACCTACAAGTCTATTTAGAATTATTCAAAATAATTTGGATAGGAGGAATTTTCCTTGTTAATTTGTGTTGTTTAGAATTAATCCAAATACGGTAAATGATTTCTGACCATTTGCCATTTAAAACAAAATAATGAAAAAAATAAACTTACTCTTTGCCTTACTATTCCTAGTTTTTGGCGCAACAGCACAGACTAAAATTGATCAAGATCGTGAAGCAATCAAAGCATTGGCAGGATTTTACAAGGTTACATTTAACTACGCTGAAACATTTTCTCCTGATGACGATTACAAATTTCACGATAGACACCGCTCTTCTGCTAAAGAATGGGCAGTAATTTTAGAAGACTCTCCTAAAAAAATCGTTATTCAGCATATCTTGGTAATGAGGGGTGATAGCATGATGATCAAACACTGGAGAGAGGACTGGACTTATGAAGACACCCAATTGTTAGCCTACGATAAAGATAATGCATGGAAAAAAGTTACCTTAAACGTTGATGATGTTAAAGGGAAATGGACCCAAAAAGTATATCAGGTTGATGACAGTCCTCGTTATCAAGCCATTGGAACTTGGGTTCATGTTGATGGAAAACACCAATGGCAAAGCAATAGCGACTCTCCACTTCCCCGTCGTGAAAGCACTGAACGTAATGATTACAATGTGTTAAACCGCGGTAATAACCTTTATCTAACTGCAGATGGCTGGATGTTTGAGCAAGACAATAAAAAAATTGTTCGTTCTGCTAATGGTGATAAATTATTGGCAATGGAAAAAGGAATGGAGCAGTTTATCAAAACAGATCCCAAATCTTTTGCATACGCACAACAATGGTGGAAAAAACAAGAAAACTTCTGGAAAGATGCACGTGCAACTTGGGATTTAGTTTTCACAGAAAACAACTACATCAAATTGGTACCTAAAGTTGACAACAAATTATTATACGAGCAATTCTTCGCATTGAGCGATCAATCTGCAAAAGAAAACTGGACCTCTGCTAAAAACAAAGAAAGTATCAAAAAAGTAATTGAAGCTTATTTAGCGAAAGCTAGCTAAG
>Ga0247808_10000955_pt1 | contig 14050 bp, 10 predicted proteins | sample UWRJL089202R1_FD_179914 | JGI IMG/M metagenome (GOLD analysis project Ga0247808, IMG submission 179914) | Plant litter microbial communities from Arlington Agricultural Research Station in Wisconsin, United States - UWRJ-L089-202R-1 | ecosystem: Environmental > Terrestrial > Plant litter >... | reverse complement strand
GTCGCTGTGGTAGATGTAGACGACGAGGACAAAGTTGAGAATAGGACAATAATATGATGTAAGCCTTGATCTTTAGAAAAGAGGATGTTCGTGAGATGATCAGCTCGATATATATGGTGGGAAGGGCGGCAAAGGGTAGTGTATTTGTATGCGTACCCCAAACCCAATGATGGCATACGGATTTGGTGGTGATGTGATGGTGTGGAAGTCTAGATCAATGCCTTCCCCTCTCTCTATGCCGCTTGTATTTTGCCTCTTTGATCGTCCAAACCTCCACCTGTCGACCTATCCACGCAAATCCTGAATGACGAAAGACTTCTGTCTTGGTGGTAGCTATGATGTCTTCTCCTACAACATATTCGAGCTGAAGGAAGAGTTGGAGTTGTTGATGGATTTAAAAGGATCAACCAGAAGGAGCTTGGGCCACACCGAAGATCTGGCTACGTCAGAGACCGACCGGGGTGACGGAGCTTTATCCTTGGCATTCTCAGCCTTGTCCACGAGAGAAAAAGAATGATGGGGTGACTTCACAGCCTTGTCAACATCCACATCCATAAACGGCCTCGCCGGCGGACTGAGTCAACATCTTCCAATATCCTGCGTCACATATAAACATAGTATTGTCACCCTAATAGACCATTGATTAGTACCGAATTTATCAGTCTTGTGTAATGGAACAAAGAAAAGAGGAAGTCTCCCGCCGGCCATTATATGGTTAGTGTACTGCCATTCTATAACTTGGAAAATGCTTACATACGTAGTTTATAATCTGCCACAAGACATACTCTCGACCCTAGCACAAAACGACCATACTGAGACTGGACTGCATCAGAATACAGTCAATGAAGTCCCCGAGTCTCTGCCGGATACGGTGGCAGACAATGCTATAGTTGGCGCAAAGGCATGCTCGCTTTGCGCTGTAACGTTTCCCACCGTTGAGGAGCAACGTAGTCATATCAGATCGGACTTGCATTCGTATAATCTAAAGCAGAAGATAAGGGGTGGCAAGTCTGTTTCAGAAGGAGACTTTGAGAAATTAGTTGGAGGTATGTGTGCCAATACAAGAGATACCCCGCGCCACGTCAGGGCATCTGCTAATGGTCCCAGATCTTGACGAAAGCTTGTCAGGATCCAATTCAGACGACTCCGAGGATGATGAGAATGGAGATGCTCGTAAAGAAACCACCTTGAGTTCACTACTCAAGAAGCAAGCTGCTATATCCACAAATACTGAAGATCCCGATAATTTTGTGTCCAGAAAGAATCACCAGGGTCCCGGAAAGGCACCGTTGTACTGGTTCAGCACACCCACTCTTCCTCAAAACACATACCTTGGATTCTACAAGGCAATATTCACAAATGCTGAGCAGAATGAAACAACTATTCTCGAAACAATTCGAGGCAAGCAGCTTGCTCCCAAACCGCCTCCGAAGATTCAAACGGACGCTGTCAGTGGGTTTCCATTGCCCGGATCATATAATGAACCTCATATGTTTCTATGCATGATAGGAGGTGGCCATTTTGCTGCGATGGTGGTGTCTTTAACACCTAAACAAACTAAATTTTCAGGAGGCCCTACCATGAAGGAAGCAACTGTACTAGCGCATAAGACGTTCCACCGATATACAACTCGTCGGAAACAAGGTGGTGCGCAGTCTGCAAATGACGCATCTAAAGGTGCTGCACATTCTGCAGGTTCGAGTTTGAGACGGTATAATGAACAAGCATTAACTGAAGAGGTGCGACAGTTATTTCAGGATTGGAAAGGCATGATCGAAACATCAGAACTACTGTTCATACGCGCTACGGGAAACACAAACCGGAGAACTCTCTTTGGACCTTATGAGGATCAGGTTCTTCGTCAGAATGATCCGAGAATACGAGGGTTCCCCTTCAATACACGTAGACCGACACAAAATGAGCTTATGCGATCGTTCGTGGAGTTAACCCGTGTTAAGGTGCTTGAAGTCGACCAAGCTGCTATCGCAGCAGCAGCATTAGCAGTGGAAGAAGCCAAGAAGCAAGCCGCAGCTAAATCCATTAAGCCGGCTATATCTGCAACTCCTAAGCTCTCCGAGGAGGAAGAGACAGCAACTCTGCACACTACGCAAATACAGGCACTAATACGCAGATCTAGAGTTCCTGCTCTACTATCATATCTGAAGTCGAATGATCTTTCGCCGGATTTTCAATTTCAACCGCCTGATCACCATGCACCAACACCGTTACATTTAGCATCTAGCCAAAATTCTCCTCCTTTGGTATCAGGCCTCTTAATTAAGGCGGGTGCTAACCCACTTATGTTAAATGGCGACAATAAGACTCCATTTGATCTTGCAGGCGACCGTTCGACCCGTGATTCTTTTCGAGTTGCGCGTTCAGAGCTTGGCGAGTCTGCGTTTGATTGGGAGTCCGCTCACGTTCCGATTGCAATTTCAAGATCCGAAGCAGCTGAAAGGGATGCTCAGGAAAAGAAAGAAGAAATCAAGAAGGAAGAGGAGCGGAGGAAAGTAGAAGCTAAACGGCTAAAAGAGGAAGGTCCTAAGACTGTAGACAGTGGGCCACTGGGCAAGGCGCAAGGGAGAGGTAGAATGCTAGCTTTGGGACAGGTGCAGAAAACTGCGCAAGAAAAGCGTGAGGAGGAGGCCAGAGGAATGACACCTGAGATGAGGATGAAGCTAGAAAGAGAGCGAAGAGCGAGGGCTGCAGAAGAGAGGATGAAGAAAATGGCTGGGGGTTGATTATCTCACATATTGTCTCCCTCCCAGATCTGTTAGCTAGAATCCAGTATAAAGTAACGTGATAATTCACAGCCGAGCAAAAACTGTAATACTTTTTAACCTGAAGAAGTACTCAGTCATACTAACTAGAATTTGACTGATGGTGTAGTTCCTACTAGTATCTTCTATATATGTTGGCGTGTTGGATAGTACTATCGTATTTCTGGCCACCAAATTTGATACGTAACTCTATCAGTAACGTAAATCTTTAATAGAATCAAATCCTTTGTCTCCCGAAAAGTCTCGAGGTTACCTAAGACAAAATCAAACATAACTCAGCTAAGCTTGTCACAAATTGAGAACGCTATGATGAGGTATGTATTCTTAATATCTTCATCTCAAGTATACTAATTCATAAGTTTGAGGATTACTTGAATTCATTTATCTCTTTATGTGCAATAAGCTACTTAACATTGAAGATGTATTTGCTCCCTTCAAATCGAGTTTGCGATACATGCAGAAAAGACTCCATGGATGCAGGCTCACGTGATATATGTACTTGATCGTCTTGGCATTGGAGCAACACGAAGCTGTTCCCAAGCTTCAATTCAGGCGCAAACAGGCGCACCAACAACAAACCGCTATCACACTATGCGACTCCCAACAAGCCTGCTATGCTTGACGCTCAGCATCCTACCTAGTACTCTCGCAGTTTATGCCGACGATGCATACCATGTTGATTACCACCATCAATTACTAGGTGTCCCGCAACCACATACAACCTTCTTCCATCGGCCTAGACCACTCGATAAAGCCTCTCTACTGTTTACATTAAGCGACCTAGGTGTTATAGGTGCTGTTAATCCCGGAACGGGAGAAGTAGTATGGCGGCATCTTCTGGCTGGCAAAGATGAAGATAATGTAGGGTTCTTCAGGCCAGTAGAGGCCGAGGGCGCTGTTATCTCTGCGATTGGAAGTAGAGTAGATGCTTGGGATGCAATGAGCGGAAAGGGGAATTGGGGGAATGTGTTTACTGGTACTGCGAAGGACGTAGAAGTTATGGAGAAGGCAGCTGGTGCCAAAGGTCCCAAAGATATATTGGTTCTGTTTGAGGAACAGGGAAAGGGGCATTTACGAAAACTCGCAGGCGCTAGTGGGAACGTAATCTGGGAATACAAGGACGACAGTGCTGATGTCCCGCTGCAAGTCAGTACGGATGTCAAGAATGTTTATTTGGTTTCGCTACACGGAGCTTGGGGAGGCTACAATATCAAAGTCACGGTTCTGGATCCTGTTACAGGAAGGAAAACTACCGAATACACTTTATCGACAAAGAGTGATGTTCATTCAGCGGAAGACGTCTTACTTGTGGGCGCAAACTCTGCTGCGCCAATCGTCGCATGGACAGACAAGACATTGAAATCATTGAAGGTAAACATTCTTGGAAAGTCTGGCGAGCAGAGCTTGCCCTTGAAGGAGGCCGATGGGGTTGTTACAAAAGTCACTCTCCACGCACCACATCTGGTTCAATCTCTACCTCACTTCTTAGTTCACAGTCAGTCCGCGACGGCAAACCGAGCAGATGTGTACCACATCGATCTTGCGAGTGGAAACATCAAGCTGGCATTCGAATTGCCAAAGTTGCCCGGGCTAGGAGCAATATCCACTGGCTCCCAAGATGCAAACGTTTACTTCACTCGCTTTACTGAAGACGAAATTATCCTCATCTCGTCTACGTCCCATGGCGTGCTTGGAAGATGGCCAGTCACGGTGGAGAAAGATCACGGATCACTTAGCCACGGTGTGTCTGAGATTGTGAAGAAGGCCACCGATTCATACGCTGTCAGATCAGCTGTAGTTACGACTGACGATGAATGGGTTCTTGTTCGCAACGGAGCAGAAGCATGGACTCGGCCTGAAGGTCTCTCCGGTGCCGTCGCAGCCGAATGGGCTGAACTCCCAGAATCGGAGACTTTGGCAAAGACTCTCGAAGCCGAAGCCCACAGCAACGTACTTTCTGCATATATTCACCGTGTCACCCGCCATATTGATGACCTGCAGTATTTACCAGCATGGCTCCAGTCCCTTCCAGTGCGACTTCTAAACAGTATTTTGCCTATTGAAGTTGGTGCTCAAAAGTCGGACGTGTTAGTACGTGACTCATTTGGGTTTAACAAGTTGATTCTTGTTGCTACTCAACGAGGTCGAGTGTATGGTCTCGACGCTGGCAATAAAGGCAGCATCGTATGGTCAACACACGCACACAATGTCCCTGCCGGGAAAAAGTGGAGCGTACATGGAATATTCGTTAACAGCTCCCAAGTATTTGCTCACGTTTACGGAAGTGATGGTGAACACATCACCTTCAACACTACCACAGGCGAAATTCTTGAAGAAGTAGAGTCGCAAAATCCCACGCCAATAACGGGCGTAGTTCCCATTGAACTTCCAACTGGACAATGGATTTTGCCAATAGGCACCGACGGAAAAATCGACCAAATTCCTAGCGAACAGGTACCAAGTGACACAATTGTTGTACAAGGTACTAACGGAGATGTTCGAGGTTTGAAATTTGAGATAAGAGGCGCCCAAGCAGAAGCGGTTGTTCAATGGTCCTTCCTTCCAGCTGCTGGCCAGAAGGTGATCAATCTGGTCTCTCGACCTGCGCATGATCCTGTAGCTTCTATCGGTAAAGTTCTCTGGGATCGTAACGTCCTGTACAAATACCTGAACCCAAATATTATTCTGGTAACTGCTGTGAACGATGTGGCTTCGACTGCATCATTCTATCTACTGGATTCGGTCTCTGGCGAGATTCTCTACTCAACAACCCACGAAGGTGTCGATACCAAACAGCCTATCCCCTCGGCACTTACTGAAAATTGGTTTGCATACTCCTTATGGACTGACTCTTTGTCCACTACGTCTGCTCTTCCTGGCTCGAAAGGTTACCAGCTTGTCGTCTCTGAGCTTTTCGAATCAGAGTTTCCTAATGATCGTGGACCTTTCGGCGCGGCGGATAACTCTTCCAGTCTTGAGCCATTGGAGGTTGCCAATGCTGAGCCTGCCATTCCCCATGTTATTACGCAGTCTTTCATCGTACCTGAAGTTATTAGTAAGATGTCGGTCACTCAAACTGGCCAAGGCATTACATCACGAAGTCTCATCTGTGCTCTTCCAGCATCCAATGCCATCTATGCTATTCCTCGCACTCTACTCGACCCCCGCCGGCCAGTAGACCGCGATCCTACAGCTCTTGAAATGGAAGAAGGACTCTTCCGTTACCAGCCAACAATTGATGTTGATCCTAAGTCTGTGCTCACCCACAAGCGCGAGGTCATTGGTGTTCAAAAGATCATTGCCAGCCCTGCGCTTCTGGAGAGTACGAGCTTGTTATTCGCTTACGGAATCGATATTTTCGGATCGAGGGTATCGCCGAGTGCTGCGTTCGATATTTTAGGAAAAGGATTTAATAAGTTAAGTTTAGTTGCAACAGTAGCAGCGTTATGGGCAGGTGTGATTCTTTTGGCACCATTGGTAAGTTGTCTTTCCCCAGGAGTGTCTGTCAAAATTACTAATATATAGCAGGCGAGAAGAAAGCAGATTAATTTGAGATGGACGGCGTGAGGGTCTCCGCCGATATAGAATAAACATGAAATTATCATTTGTACAACACACGAGATTCATTTTATGGCTCAGGCTTTCTTGTTGAATTTATCCATTGCTACCGGCCCTACTATATACTGACGCCTTGTAAAAACTTACAGACTGCCTATAGTTGTCCTCACTTGTGTTCTATACCCTTAAAACTCACTTATGAAATTAGCTGCAAAATTACAAAAGCTACACCTAACAAACGGTTAATCCAATTGCCCAACACTTGTCACCCCTAACCTCATCAAGTATATAAGTTTTATCATTTATGATATTGGACGATAGGAAAACGAATATTCTTGGCATTTCATGGAGACTTTGCATGAAAGACTTTACAGGGCTTATATTTGTTGGTTAAGAAAGTGATTGACACATTTTACATCCGCTCTAAGCTTGTTACAGGAACGAATATGCAATGATATATGATATACCTCTAATGTTGGTCATATCAGCACCAACCTCTTAGGACGATATGTTCCGAAAATGCAAAAGGGTTGATTTGTTCAAAGGTGATTCGCCTGAAAGGGATATCGATATTATAAATTTGAGGCAACGAAATGGAATATTGACTGCTTGGAATTGTCCACTTGCTAATGATTTAGAGATCAAGCAAGTAAATCGTCACAACACAACACAACAGTTCATGATTCTCAATTTTAAGTTGTCATATTATCGTAGTCCTTATAGCTTCTGGTGGGTGTAGTTCGCAAATAAAAAGCCCGTGATCGACGATAACCTGACAAGTTCAGGCTGTCCATTTAGTTGTGTTCCTAATTTGGGCTGATTGTTGGCTCTCGCAGCAAAATTTACGATTTCGATGTGAAGTCGTTACTGCCATACATTCTGTGGTCGCGCCGTGGATTTGTCCCCAGCTTTGACATCTATTTATTTGTTTCCGGGGGTGGTAAAGCTGCCGACAATTGATCCAATGGCAAGATCGAAGAATCGACTGGTTTCACTGTTGGAACAGGTGTTGCCCAGCCCACACCATTGCAAGTTCTTCCATTGTCAGTCCACTTTGTCTCTGGGAGAAGCTGACTAGCCACCCATCTGGCGGTGGTTGTGTGCAAGCTCCCTTCTCCGAAAGGTTGGTCGGTGCGATCGGTGCGATCGACTCTTGGCGTATGTGAGTCTATAGATCTCCGAGATCCTGGTATGCTTGAGTTTCCTTCTGCTAAAGCTTGAAAAATGATCAGTTGGTCTTGGAGATGCTCATCAACCACTCCACCTTTCCGAATTTGAGCATCGAGTTGGTCCACAACATACTGGGCAATTTCGGTCGCTAGACTATCAGGGGTTTTGTTTCTCGTTGTCTTGTCGTATAACCAATCACATCCAAATCGAAGTCCGGTCGAGGTATGTGCTACGAGAAGTACATAAATCCGTGAGTCATGGTCGCTATTCTGGACCAGCACAAAATTTATCTTAATGCTGGGAAAGACCAGATCAGTTTCAAAAACCAGACATTCTTGAAGAGGTTGCTGGATGCTAGGTGGAGCGAGAATCGAGATCTCTATTTTTGTTACAGCCCCTTGCTCAGTAGGCCATTCAGGTGTTTTCAGACGCTTTCCCGGAGGAAGAGGAGTAAATCGAAATTTTACAGAGCCGATTTGACAAGGTCCCAGAGCCCAACCACGATGCTCTAACTTCCTTTCAACATAAACCCCGAAACGTTCAAGTGAAGGTAATAGCACTTGATCTAGATACTCATAAGAAAGAGTGAATCGACCATTCGTGCCTCCTCGTATCGTGAGTGTAACCGGAGTTCCTTTTGCATCTCCTGCGAATAACAGCACAGGAAGAACGGACTGGAAAACAAGCAAAATGCTAGAAGCACTCTCTGCAGCAATTTCTATATTCCGATTTATCAACTGGCTGGGAGGCCGCATTGCCTGAAATTCGACTGTCTTAGAACCAACAATACAGGGAGATATTCTAGCAGATGTTGCCTCGGCAAGATATCTAATAGCAGCAGCATGTTGCGCTTTAAGACCTAGTTCATAACTAGTTAGGTTTTCAGAGCTCACTGGGGATTGATAACGTGAATTGAATCTTACCACCGCCCCTCTTATCTTTTCTTTGTTGTTCAGTCAGTAAATTCACTTTTAAGCTAACTTAAGTAAAAATTACCTGTTTCCTCTGACATTATCAACCTGAAGTGGAGCACCAGTTATTGCTGCCAATGCGATAGCAATTCTAACGACCTGCCCTCCTCCCTCGCCAACCCTTCCATCAAGCTTTACCAATCTCAAATTCGACCCAAATATCATTTTTCTTGAAAAAGGAGATTTGATTCAAATATGGTTGCCTGCTCGCCTGTTGACTATGTGCTTACGGTACTGCTTATTTCTGGAAGTGGACATTTACTGTCCTATAAAACCAAACCTTCTATATACTGTGTTTGAAGAAGAATAAAAGTAAAAGGACAAGAACTGTCCAAGGTCGTTGAAGGACTACAATACACACCGAATGAGTCAGGTTTATATCAGCCCCTTTTATTAAATCGCTAGATATTATTATTATTGTTATTAGTGTAACCAACCGAGCCAACACAACGGGTCGGTACGATTAAGGGTAAACTTAGCTGAGTGGAGAAACAAGGCTCCACCCCCGCCAGCTTGGCAGCATATCAACAGCCTTACCTCACTTCACTCCGCCATTATCATATCATCTACAATCTGGTGTGCAGCTGTATCAGAAGTTACTCTATCTTGTTCCATAATGATGCCACAGTGGATAGGAAACTTGCACAAACGTACTGTTACACCACAACAACCATAGCTGTAGCCGCATCGAGTTCAAGATGTTGAAGGCTGAATCTTCCTCCTCGAAGATGATGCGTCATCCCTCTAACTCCAGTTCGCAGTCTCAATCCCACTCTAGCTCGGGCCAGAAGCGGCTCCCCAGTTTCTTTTCGAAGCAGAATTTGAAGTTTGGTAGTGTGAGAAGCAGAGAGGATTCCTCAAGTTCCGATAGAGTATTTGAGCCACCACAAAGTGATAGGTTCTCCACGTCATCTTTCTGGGCTGATTCCGAGTCCAAAAGATCAAGTGGAAACATGCCTTCTCCAGATCCTTATAATGGTGCGACTCATGATACTGAATTTCTACATCTGCGGGAGAACATTAGACGAATTCGAAAAGCCCCGTCTGGCCCCGATCCCAAAAAGGTTGACGCTGTTTGGGAGGTATATAAAAAGTTGAGGGAAGAATCTCTTCAGTTATGCAAAAGTCTACTACATAAGTCGCAGCACAATAGACGACATGATTCCCTCGGGTCTGAAAATACCGGTCCACTTGACACTAGTTCTTGGAGTGGCGGATCCCTCGAATTATTCCCCTCTATCCAAGTGAACGAGCAATGGCTAGCGGCTATTACCGACTATAAGGCTGCTCAAGAAGGAATGCTGGAAAATCTTCGCCTGTCTCTCTTAGCTACATACAAATCATATGAGCCAGATGCAACGGAAAGGCAAATGAAGGCATTCCTCGCGGACAAAACACTACGAAAGGACCTAATTACAAAGTGGAGGGATACCAGCGTCCATAGATTAAAATCAGAGAAACATCTTTTTTGGGAGCTGTTCAAAATACGGTCCTTGAACTTTGATAAGTTACAAATGGATATCAAGGCAGTTGAAAGCCTTTATGATGCAACAGAATCCGGAGAGGATGACAGAAATATGTCCGTTCGCGAATACGTAATTGCTACAAATGGGGACGCAATTTTGGAGTTTGCTAATCTGACTTCGGGGGTTCACCCTATTCTCCGTTTTCGCGTGTTTTCGCGCTTTCTCGTTGAAGCTTCGCCTCTGTTCGCTCAGATATTTTCTCCTTCGAATCCAAACAGAAGCGCATCGCTAGATATGTTAGCTGATCTTCCACCTCCGCCTACCACTCATATATGCAAAGATGGTATGGAGGTAAAAGTCTACAGAATGCCACAAATTGAGTCAAATGAGAATGAAGCTCTAACGTTACTGTTGCATGCGGCTCATATGCATAGACAGAAAGTTCCTCGAGAAATCGAGTTTGGAACACTCGTCAGCATCGCGGAGGTCTGCCTGCGATACCGTTGTACTTCTCCCGTTGAGTTGCAAGTTGAATATCAATGGCTACCCCAGTGGGTTCATATGACAGGAGATGAATATCGAGATGGGCTACTCGTCATTAGTTATGCGTTTGGAGATCGGCAACTATTCACAAAAACTTCCAGAGCCATCATTCTTAGTGCGGTAGACGATGCGGAGATTGATTGCCAGAAGCATTGGCCGTTGGCGGTTAGGGAGAAAATCATGGCTGTCAAGGCTGCCAAGCTTGCTCAAATACAAAACTGTTGCACTAGTGCTATTGAAGAATATTTCAAGCCACCTCTTGAAGACGCCGATCGCCGAACAAGTGTCGGGTCATTGACTTTGACAACAGTACCTCGATGTCCTAAGGGAAGTCATTTATGCGATGCTACGAACCTGGGCTGGCTAATGCTTGTTTACAACGAACTACGAGTCTTGCCAGACGTCATGCAAAACGTTGGATTTCATAACCTGCGATTATATATGTCCCCAAAGAGGTCCCTTGCGGAGCTGACGGATTGTTTAAGACTTATGCCCAGCGCTCCTTCAGTACATAGCGGAGTTTGTGATTATGCTCCTGCTTTCAGAGATGCCATCGAAGATATCTATAACAGCGTAGTAGGGCTAACTTTATGGGACGTCAGTGGCAGAAAAGGTTGGGCTTTGTCAAAACATGCCGCTGGTGATGAACAGGACGAGATACCTTCTGATCAACATGACCTCTCAGCATATCCTTCCGCGGAGAGATCTGGGCTTGGTACGATGGAATCGAACGAGACCATTTGTCTTCAAATACTTTTATTTCTTGATGATATTGATGATCTGAATGCTGCTACGATGATCAATAAGTGTTTTTATGGAGTTTATAGAAGGAATGAAGCTCAATTGTTGAGGAACATCATGAGAGCCGAGAAGAGACGGCGGACGATGTCAACTGCCAATCAAGACACCCTTCAGGCTCCAGATACTGCGAGAGCAAATGTTCCACCTCCGATGCCACCAACACCGCTGCAGCAGCTATCGCAACAATCAGTGCGCACTTTAGGTAAAATGTATGAGATGTCAAAACATCTCGCGTCTGACGATATTACCAAAACACCTCATGATCTGTACGATATTTCGCCACCAGACTCGCTAATCAATCAAGAAGAGCCGCCTATGTCAGCAAAAGAAGCTCACAGAATCCTATGGCCAGACGATACAATAGAGTCTCAGTCGTGTCCACCACCTAGAGAACCGGTCGAAACAAATGAAAAGTTCCTATTGGGCGATGTGGCGCATATTGAGGATAAGACACGGCTTGTAGACGATAGTAAGCATTTACGAGATGAAAAAGATATAGCACTACGACTTGGGAACGCAGGAGCCGAGATGAGCAGATAGCGTATCTTGGTATATTATTTTTGGTGTTTGGGACAACTGCATGGGTACGCATGGCGAAAATATACCCTTTATCGAATTGTGATCAGATTATCGCGTCTTATCGAAGTTTCTTTATATAGTGTATAGGTTTGGAATCACATTATATCAATGTATTTTTACTTATCGGCTTGCTTTACAAATTTGTCTTTGACTCTTGGTGATGAAGTGAAGTTCCATTGAAGTATTCCATTATTACTCCAATAGTGCCAACACGCGTTTAAAGGATTTTTAGATCCATCAAAGCTTTTATTGTGATTAAGGAGGTTCGTACAGCTAGATATGCCAAGCCTCGGTTAGCAGTTTCAGTACTCAAACTCAGGGGGTGGCAAAACCTAAAACTTTCATGTATCGCACCAAACGTAGCGGCAACAATAGCATCTATATGTAATCTCCAATTTCCGTCCTCCCAACCTCAGTACTACGTATCAGAGGTCTCAAAATGGCTACTGCTGAGACAACGCCTCTCCATTGGTCCAATGCAAATACCAACCCTACGACCATCCATGATAGCGATCAATCATGTGACTTCTCCTTCGAGCTCAAAACCAAACATAAGGATCCGCTCTATGTATTTATATTTTATGGTGCTTCTTTTGTTATATCATGTGCTGGTTTAGGCTGTTGTGCTTGGGGATATAGCATTGCTCTTAGAGAACCTTTTGATAAGGAGTCTAACGAGGGTGAAAGAGACTCTTACGAGTCGGATTTTTATATGATGCAAAGCATTGTAGTTTTTGTAGGTCTCACATCCTGGCATGTAAAAAAGCTTATTGAGAGAAAAACTGATTGTGTTTTATAGCTAGCTACCAATATTCTGTATAGCGGACTGAACCTTAGCCTCGCGTTCAAGGGTTTGCAGAGCAGATTGTATTTCCTAAATATGGTATATGACTTCTTTCTCTGGGCCCTACTCATTGCATTTGGAGTCATGAATATGGTTTTCATACTTTGGGATCGTAGATTGTGTGATGGGCTTTCTGGGAAAGGGAAGGAAGACTTATATGAAAAGTGTGATATTCAGATGTTCAAGTTATTAGTGGTAGAGTTGGTCGCGGTTAATTTAGGAATATTGGTAGCGTAAGTATTCTTTCTTCTATATGATTAAAGCATCGCTGACATTCTTGTATGTGTAGAGTTGTTCATTTTATTCTATTGATTGCGAGATGCTGTACGATCTCGCAGAGAAAGCAGGGAGAAAGGGCCTTTGCATTGCAGACGAGGATTTGTGAGGAAGAACAAGTTTTGGAGGGTCTGTTGGAGAGAAGAAGAAATCTTATCGAGGAGAACGAAGCTCTTGAGGCAAGGAGAAATGCGCCGTTGCCTCCTTTACCTGTTGAGGAAGAACGTTTCTCTGATGATGAAAGATTGGTCAAGAATAACCCACTTCCCGAACAGGAGGAAGAAGACCTTATTGATATGGAAACTAATGAGGGCGATATTGATGGTGGACTAGTAGAGCTTCTTCCAGAAGCGATTCAAGAGGATGTTGACCGCCTTGACAATTTATCTAGCTAAATTAGTAGTTTCAAGCTAATGGAGAATTACATTAGAATTAGAACTGAAATCGTGGGGAATGATATATCACGGGCTATTAGATAAAGATCAAGGTAAACAGCAAGGAGTAGTTAAATATTAATTGTCTTACGAAGTACCTAATCAGTTATTTTTCAACAAAAGCAATCCCTGATAAAAGAAACGACAGCACTAAAAAATCATGGGACAATAATCACTTTGCCTCGAGTATGTCCTTCTCCTACCCTTTCATAAGCTTTTTCGTAGTCATCTAGATTCCAAACACTGTCGACAAATGGAACGACTTTACCTTCCTCTAAAAGTCTACTGACATCTGTCAAGTCAGAGCCACGCGCTGTCAGGATGAAAAATGAGCTCTGGATATCCTGCGTGGTGCAGCCGGCTGGCTTACGATTCTCAGGTGGTTCGCAAATCGAGAGTAGTATTCCCCCCTGTCGAACACACGACCAAGCCTCCTCCAGTGACTTTCCACCCTTGCAATCAATTACCAAATCTACTCTCTTATTTTTATTCCTGCTGTAAAATTCTTCAACCGACTGTTTCCTGTAATCAATAACTTCAGTAGCACCCAACTCTTTAACAAAGCCCACGTTATCTGTCCCGCAAACAGCAACGATACCACCGACACCTGCCTCTCTCGCAAGCTGCA
>Ga0247808_10000954_pt1 | contig 14051 bp, 10 predicted proteins | sample UWRJL089202R1_FD_179914 | JGI IMG/M metagenome (GOLD analysis project Ga0247808, IMG submission 179914) | Plant litter microbial communities from Arlington Agricultural Research Station in Wisconsin, United States - UWRJ-L089-202R-1 | ecosystem: Environmental > Terrestrial > Plant litter >... | reverse complement strand
ATTGCCTTCCAGTGTGCAGGTACATACGTTGAATATCTCTTATCTCACAGATCAGGCCAACTATGTTCCGGGATCAGTGTTGCATGCTTTGTCTTCTCCGAAGTTGTGGTTGTTCAGCATCAGAGAATGGTCTTTACTGTTCTTGTTAGTGGGTTTCTTGATCAAGCTTCCATCTTTCCCCTTTCATACCTGGCTGCCTGACGCGCACGTAGAAGCGCCTACGCCCGTGTCTGTGGTACTTGCCGGCATTTTGCTGAAGATCGGTGGTTACGGGATGCTGCGTTTGGCCTTGCCTTTGTTTCCGGCCGAGATGGCACACTTCTCTTATGTGCTGGCATTCCTTGGTGCTTTCACCATTGCGTATGCCGCGATGAATGCATTGGCGATGACGGACATTAAAAAACTGATCGCTTATTCTTCTGTCTCGCACATGGGGTTTGTGACGCTCGGTATCGCTTCCCTTACCGTAGAAGGTATACATGGGGCGGTATACCAAATGTTCAGTCATGGCTTGATCTCTTCTTTGCTCTTCATACTGGCTGGTGTATTGTATGACCGCACGCACGATCGTACCATCTCTCATTACAGAGGTTTGGCGAGTGTCATGCCTAAATATGCGATCTTTGTAACCGTTGCTTTCTTTGCTTCTTTGGGACTTCCGGGATTTTCAGGCTTCATTGCGGAACTCTTTTCGTTGCTGGGCGCTTATGCAGGTGCAATGAATGGACAGTATTCGGTAGTGCTGGTCATCCTGTCAGTGATCGGAATTTTGATTACGGGAGGTTATTATGTATGGACTTTGCAACGCATGTTTATGGGTAAGTATTCTTACAAGAGTGTGTGGACGAGGTCTCAATTGCTGCACGACATCTCGCCCCGCGAATTTGCGGTGCAGTTCTTCTTAGTCGTGCTCATCATCTCATTTGGGATCATGCCTGGATTGTTGATGGATAAAACAGGTTCAGCAATTAATGCTTTAATTGAATTGATAAAATAAAGTAGTATAGGTCGTCGCGTGAGGGATAGAACGGAAAGCCCGGAGCGAGGCCGAAAGAATTGAAAAACAAATGAAGATTGATCCGAGCGAGGACTTGCAGTGATAGAACGGCCCGCAGGGACACGCCATAATAAAACAGTTAATGGTAATACTTCATACATAAAATATCATCAGTATAATTAATATCATCTTTGGATTCTCGCAAAAAATAATTTGAACTTCATCGGATCACATATCGCAGATACCCTTCGCTGGTTTTTACCAGAGTTGTTTTTAGTAGCCGGAGTATTGGTATTCATCGCGCTCGACTTATTTAAACCCATCAAGCCGATTTACCTGACCTTGACGACTGTGGTATTCATAGGGCTGTATGTGGCAGAAGTGACAGGCAGTTTCATCACCAGACAAGAGGGGAGTACCATTCATTTGTGGAACCAGCATTTAGCGTTAAACGGGTCTGCTTTTTTATTTAAATACATTGGTGCATTGGGTACCTTTTTATTCATTGCCAATGCTTCCAAATCATACAGTTTAAAGGTTACCAACAACAAACCTTTGTTTCATGCCATGGTACTTACAATACTCTTGGCATTGAGCATTGTGGTGATGGCCGATCATATCCTGGCATTCATCATCGGTTTAGAAGTGTTGTCCTTAATGGCCTATCTCCTTTGTTTGAGTTCAGATGCCAGAAGCAATACAGAATCCGCCTTGAAGTATTTTATCTTCGGCGCATTCTCCAGCGCCTTGATGTGGTACGGTTCTTCTTTATTGTATGGATTAAGCGGTTCATTGACGTTGCACGATTGGCAGGTGTATTTAATGGATCATCATACAGATGCCTTATTACTTCCGGCAGTCTTGTTATTCTTTGCCGGAATATGGTTTAAATTATCCGTTTTTCCTTTTCACTTTTGGGTACCGGATGTATACGAAGGATTGCCCGCTCCATTAGCTGGATTCATTTCTTCCGTTCCGAAGGTTGCCGTGATCTGGTTTTTCTGGAAGATCTTCCCTTATAATACACCGGGAAATCCGGGATGGGAAATTTCAGCGGTGCTTTTCGGTCTTACGTTGGCGGCGGGGAATTTCCCCGCTTTATTGCAAAGAGACGCACAACGCATGATGGCTTATTCCTCCGTAGCACACGCCGGATTCATGATGTTGCCTTTTTTGATCCCAGGTAAAGATCCTTCCATATTTATATTTTATTTGGTGGTGTATGTCATCATGAGCAATGCGCTCTTTTTTACATTGGATCAATTGGAGCATTGTGCAGGATCGACTAAGATAGAGGATTTTAAAGGTGTAGGAATGGCCTTTCCCTGGTTGGGAATTTTGGTGTTTATATTGATGGTTTCCTTAACGGGCTTACCTCCGACGGCAGGATTTTATGCTAAATTTTTCGTTTTAACTGGGGTTTGGGAAGCTTATCAACAGACCGGGGTATGGTTTTATGTATTGATTGTCTTCTGGGGAGTTATCAACACGTTGGTGTCTTTATACTATTATTTACGAATTCCATTCTTCGCGTTTTTCAGGAGAAAAGAAAACACGATTAAACTTACATCTCCAGATAGAATATCTTTAATTTTGTTAACTTTATACATAGTTCCGTTACTCGTCTTCTTCCTTAAACCGGAATGGATATTGAACGTAATTAGGTATCTCATCAAGTCATAGCCACAACTTATTATATGAGCGATCCTATAAAACACGAATGCGGTATTGCCATGATCCGTTTGCGAAAACCATTTTCGTTTTACGTCGAGAAATACGGCAACGGGTATTACGCATTGAATAAGCTCTACACCCTGATGGACAAGCAGCAGAACAGGGGACAGGACGGAGCAGGAATAGCAGTCATAAAATTAGATGTGCCGCAAGGTACCAGATACATCAGCCGATACCGATCGGTGGACCCTCAGCCGGTAGCTGAGATTTTTGAAAAGGTCAGCAAAAAATACAGAAAAGCTCTTCGCGATAAAAAAGATAAAACCCTCGATGCCCAGTGGCTCCTGGAGAATGTTTCCTTTACCGGTGAAGTATTACTGGGTCATCTGCGTTATGGTACGCACGGTGCCAACGAAATTGAAAACTGTCACCCTTTCCTTCGTCAAAACAACTGGAGAAGCAGAAACCTGGTGGTAGCTGGTAACTTCAACATGACGAACGTAGACGAGTTGTTCAACAAACTCATCGAACTCGGTCAGCATCCCAAAGAAAAAGTAGATACAGTCACTGTATTGGAAAAAATCGGTCACTTCATGGACGAAGAGGCGCAGCATATTTTCCATCAGTACAAAGATAAATACAGCAACAGTCAGATCTCTTCGATCATTGAAGACGAAATGGACATGCAGCGTGTGTTGATGCGTTCGTGTAAAGACTTCGACGGCGGTTACGCCATGGCCGGTATAGCGGGACATGGTACGGCTTTCGTAGCGCGTGATCCTGCCGGTATCAGACCTGCTTATTATTATGCGGACGATGAAGTCGTGGTTGTGGCATCTGAACGCACGGCCATTAAGATTGCATTTGATGTAGAGTTCGACGCTATTAAAGAAGTGAAGCCGGGACATGCTTTGATCATTGAGCGTGACGGTTCTTACGAAGAAAAACAATTCATCGATCAGTTAGAACAGAAATCCTGCAGCTTCGAGCGCATCTATTTCTCCAGAGGTTCTGATCCTGCGATCTATTCAGAGCGTAAGCAATTGGGCAGGTTGTTGTGTCCGCAGATTTTGGATGCGATCGATTACGATTTAGAAAATACAGTTTTCTCTTATATCCCAAACACTGCCGAAACTTCTTTCTTAGGAGTGATTGATGGCGTAGAAGAATACTTAAGCCGCTACCGCAAGAAAATGGTCGGCGAAAATCTCCCGGAAGCCGAGTTAGATAAAATCTTAGCCCTTCGTCCACGCATTGAAAAACTGGTTATCAAAGACAACAAAACACGTTCTTTCATTACCAGCGATGACGGCAGAAGTAAGTTCGTCTCTACTCTATACGATACAACACACAATGTTGTACGCAAAGGCATCGACAAACTGGTCGTAGTCGATGACTCGATTGTAAGAGGAACAACCTTAGAAAACAGCATCATCAGAATGCTGGATACTTTAGAACCCAAGAAGATTGTCATTGTTTCTTCTGCCCCGCAAATCCGTTATCCGGATTGTTATGGTATCGATATGTCAAGAGTAAAAGACTTCGTTGCCTTTAGAGCAATGTTGGAATTATTGAAAGACACCAAGCAGGAAAATTTATTGGAAGATGTTTACGAAAAATGCAAAGCGTCTATCAAAGAATTAAGCGGTAACACGGTCAATCACGTGAAAGCCTTGTATGCACCGTTCTCTTACGAACAGTTCAACCAGAAAATAGCAGACATTATCACACCGAAAGGTTGCAAAGCAGAAATTAAAGTCATTTACCAGACGGTAGATGATTTGCACAAAGCTTCTCCAAAACATTTGGGCGATTGGTACTTCAGCGGAAACTATCCAACACCAGGCGGTAACCGTGTAGCGAATAAAGCCTTTATGTATTTTATGGAAGGCAAGACGGTAAGAGCGTATTAAAAATAAGTGATCAGTGGACAGTTGTCAGTGATCAGTAGGTATAAAAGGGAGACGTTTGTCTCCTTTTTTTTGATTAACTAACAACTAACAACTAACAACTAACAACTAACAATTAACAATTAACAACTAATTTTTTTTACTGATCACTGACAACTGTCCACTGACCACTATGTCGTAAAAACGTATCCATTTTTCAACATTCTCTATCCATTACAGAAAGACATAACCGCTTCCTTTGCTTATCAATTATTATAAACGCTAAAGCAAACGATTATGTCAAAAGTGATTTTTATAACAGGAGTATCCCGCGGGTTTGGAAAGATATGGGCAGAAGCCTTTTTACAACGCGGAGATAAAGTAGCAGGGACGTCACGTAACATCGAAAGTCTGGCTGAGTTGAAGGATACATACGGCGATCGCTTTCTGCCGCTGGCATTGGATGTCAACAGCAGGGCACAAAGTTTTGAAGCCGTTCAAAAAGCCATCGACTATTTCGGCACACTCGATGTAGTCATCAACAATGCTGGTTATGGTATAATGGGTGCGGTGGAAGAAATCAGTGAAGAAGATGCCAGAGCCCTGATCGATACCAATGTATTGGGAACTTTATGGGTCACTCAGGCTGTTTTACCTTTGTTCCGCCAGAACAAAAAGGGACATGTCATTCAATTGTCCAGTGCATTAGGTGTAAATACCTTGCCAACGATTGGATTGTACAGTGCCACGAAATATGCGGTAGAAGCCTTAGGAGAAGCGCTGCAACTGGAAGTAAAGGAATTCGGCATTCATGTTACCTTGTTGGAGCCTAATGGCTTTACAACGGATTTCAACAGTTCTACTGTACAAAGCAAAGCCATTCCTGCTTACGATAACATGAAAGCAGCGTTTTATGCTAGTCCTGGCGTGAGCGCAGATGTTTACGGAGATCCTCATGCAACAGTAGAGGCAGTGTTTCAGTTGGTAGACAGCAACCAGGCTTATCCCTGGACACAACAAAATTACGCGGAAAAGTTAGCAACCTGGGAAGCATGGAAAGAGGTGTCGGCGAAAGCGCAGGGTAAGTAAAGGATCGAGTGAGTCAATAAAGATTCTTTTATTTTCGCGCGTGAGGGATTGAACGGAAAGCCCACAGCGAGCCACAAGGATTCTTGAAGGCTTATAAGTAAACCGAGCGAGGACTTGGAGTGAAAGCCCGACCCGGAGGGGCACGCCCAACTCTTTATCTTTCAGAACTGATGTATAAAAAAACTCATGGCTCTATAATGAATAAATCTATATTCTATGATACATTTCAATAACCTTAGTGATCTTCACAGAAGCAACAACGCTCCTTTACCTCGCGATCCGATGTTAAGCTTATTGCATTGCACGCCGGTGTGTGAAAGTTGTGCCAAAGGGTTTACGGGTGATTTTTATACCATCACCAACATGAAAATGAAATCGGGTGAATTCATTTACGGACGCACGAAGTATGATCATCAAAGCGGTTCCATGTATTTCACCAAGCCACGACAAACAGTGGAGATGAAGAACCTGGAGTTGGAGGACAATGGTTTTGCAATTTGGTTTCACGAAGATTATCTGATCGGACATCCGTTGCATCAGGAAATAAAAAAGTACAGTTATTTCAATTATGAATTGAGTGAAGCCTTGCACATTTCACCTGAAGAAGAACAGATCATTTTAGAGTTGTATCAGAAAATAGAAAATGAATACAACAACAACCAGGACGAGTTTACCAAGAATATTATTCTCGGACACATTGATTCTATCTTGCAATACGTACAGCGTTTTTACAAGCGTCAATTCCTGCACCGCAAAGTATTGTCCGGAACCACTGTCACGAAGTTTAATGAAGCCTTGTCTAACTATTTGGAAAGTGAAACGCTCTTAGAAAAAGGATTACCGACAGTCGCTTTCTTCGCAGAGAGATTGGACATGTCACCGCGATACCTGAGTGATCTGTTGAAACAAGAGACTGGAAAAACGGCGATGGAATTGATGCACATCTTTCTCATCAGTGAAGCGAAGAACCGGTTGTCTTCCAATACCCAGAACATTGCAGAGATTGCTTATGCCTTGGGCTTTGAGCATCCGAATTATTTTTCGAGAGTATTTAAGAAGGAAACAGGAGTGAGTCCGAAGGAGTTTAAGAAGCAGTATATGAATTAAAAAAGTGGTAAGTAATAGGTGGTAAGTTGTAAGTAAGCATCCAAAACTTATCACTTACAACTAAAACAGAAAAGCCTCGGTATTTACCGAGGCTTTTCTGTTTTAAAGAACTAAAGTCTTAAACCGAAAAACTTTCTCCACACCCGCAAGTGCGTGAAGCATTCGGATTGATGAACTGAAATCCTTTTCCGTTCAATCCATCTGTATAATCTAATGTGGTACCTAAAAGGTATAAAAGACTTTTCTTGTCGACCATGATTTTGATGCCTTTGTCTTCGAAGATTTGATCGGCTTCGTTGGTTTTATTGTCAAAATCCAAGTCGTACATCAAACCTGAACAACCTCCTCCTTTGACAGAAACACGGACGTTATAATCAGCACCATATCCCTCTTTCGAGCGAAGCGTGGCTACATGTTCTTTGGCTTTATCTGTAATGTTAATCATATTGTATCTCCGGTGATTTGCTTAGAAAACTGTTTTTATCCTGTAAAAGTTCAACAATAATGTCGAATTACATGGTAAAATGGTCGTTTTCCTTGCGCATTTTTTTAATTTTCTTGTAGTTCTTTTTACAGCCTTTTCTATGACGAACGCAATCTGTGAAAGTAAGAGTAAGAACGAGCATAGCCAGCAATACTACTATTTTTTGCATAGTTGTGTTAAAGTTGATTTTGTACTAAATTAACAAAAAATATTTAAAAAGAATTAGTCCCCATGAGTGAACGTACTGAAATCAGTGAAATAGGAGAATTTGGGTTGATCGGACGCATCCGCGAAATGGCTTATCACGGCAATAAATCCACTATAAAAGGCATAGGAGACGATGCTGCGGTCATTGACAATGGCTCGGATTATTTAATTGTTTCAACAGATGCTCTGGTAGAAAACGTACATTTTGATTTGGGTTACGTACCCCTCAGACACCTGGGATATAAAGCCATGGCTGTTAACTTTTCAGATATGGCGGCCATGAATGGCATTCCTACACAGGTTGTAGTGGCTTTGGGCTTAAGCAATCGTTTTTCAGTAGAAGCGGTAGAAGAATTATATGAAGGCATGCGACTGGCTTGTGAAAAATATGGGGTGGATCTAGTGGGAGGCGATACTACCACCTCCCGTTCCGGCTTATTTATCTCTGTGACAGTAGTAGGCAAGGTCGCCAAGGATAAAGTAGCTTACCGTAAAGGGGCCAAGGAGAAAGAATTGATTTGCGTAACCGGCGACCTGGGAGCGGCCTTTATGGGGCTTCAGGTATTGGAACGTGAAAAACAGGTATTTCAGGCGAATCCTGAGATGCAACCGGAGTTGGAAGGGAAAGACTATATCATTCAACGTCAATTGAAACCGGAGCCGCGTTTGGATGTGATACAAGAGTTGGCAAGATTGGGTGTAACACCATCCAGTATGATTGATATTTCTGATGGATTGGCATCTGAACTCTTGCATTTGTGCAAAGCATCAGGTCTGGGAGCACGCATCTACGAAGAAAAAATACCGGTCGATCGCATGACTTATGAAGTAGCCAGAGAATTTGAATTGGATCCGATAACTGTCCAGTTAAACGGTGGTGAAGATTATGAATTGCTGTTTACGATGGCTCAGGAAGATTATGAAAAATTGCGTAATCATCCGGACATTTCTGTCATCGGCTACATGGAAGAAGGATCCACAGCGGTCATGATTTCCAAGCAAGGCAATGAAGTGCCGCTGCAGGCGCAGGGTTGGAAACATTTTTAGAAAAGAGAGATGTGAGATGAGAAAAGAGAAAGCTTTATCTAATTTCTCATCTCACATCTCTCATCTCTCATCTCTCATCTCTCATCTCTCATCTCTATTTTCTTTTTAATCTTCCGGATAAGGAATAAAAACGAAATTCGTAAACGTTTCATCGATCACAAACAAACAGCAAAACTCATCCGGGTCTTTGTAATTATCCTGGAACAATTCTTCTTTTTCGATCAGTTTTCGTTGAGTGAATTCTTCCATAAAAGAAAAGAAATAATTCCAATCCAGGCCATGATCGGCTCTATTGATCAGGAGTTGTCCGAGGGGCTGTCCTGTTTTGCAAATCGGAAAAACAGGGAAGTCTGAAATTCCTCTTGACCGTAATTGTTCAGAAGCTTGTCTTAAAGTGTCGCATACTTTGACGAAATCTTTGGTGATGGTACCTAAGTATTTACCGTCTAATTCTGGATCGTTGTTCATGGTTATTTTTGAAAGGAGAGAAGCACTACAAAATATTTTTTCAAGGCATTGAATAAAGCGCCAGACAATTCCTGGTATGTTATATTTTCTTCTTCAGGTTCGAAGTATTGATCGTTCCAGGAGCCCATGCCGCCAAATACATCGGCCATGCTGCAGGCAAAGAATGCATAGATTTCCTGGCGTTTCCATCCAATGATCAGTAATTCTTCAGCATAATAAAACACATTAGAAAAATTTTCTATCGCACGATCTGAAAAGCCGAATTCTTTTAACTCCTGAATAATTTTTTCTTTGTGTGCCTCGTCAAAGTTCCCTTCCGGAAGTAAACCGGTCAGTAAGTAATCAGCGAGTTGAAACGCTTCTGCAAAACTGGAATTGTTTTTAGCAGCGAAGGCTCCTGTATCTTTTAACGCCTGCTGCAAGGTTGCTTTTAATTCCTCTTCAGGTGCTGACGCTTCGGGAACAGCAGGATGATCAATGCGTTCGAAGGTATTCGCTTCCCAGGGTTGAGTGTTGGGGGATAAGAAATATTGGGAACGGTCCAGTTTGCCTCTGGCCACAATGCGTTTGGCTTCCAGTTCGTCCGGTCCTAGTTTAGATTTCAGAGAAGCAGGTATAATGGGTTTTACTTTTTTCTCATCACAACATTCACAGATGAAGCGGCACATCAGGTTGGCCATGCTTTGTAATTGGTCCGCAGGAAAATGTTGAAAGCTTTCTTTCCAGCGTGAGGCATCTAACGTATAATCGTTAGGGTATTCTTTTAAAGAGCTGTCTAATTTTAGTATCGCCTCTTCGGCAAAAGGCTGCGCTTCAATCAGGCTGATTAATTCCGCAGCGGAGATTTCTTCTACCGGATAGAGGTAGGTGTATTCGCGTGCTTCTTCCCCTTCGTTGTAAAAAGAAAAACTGGAGGGCTGCAGCAAATGGGTTAAAGGTTCTGGAATGACAAATTCCGTTTCGTTGATGATCGCATTCAATTGTAATTCTTTGACAAGGTCTCCTGCCTGCCATTCAAACGTTTGATAGCCTGCAGGACTCTGTAAGTAAGCTTCCGCGCTGCCTTCCGCAATGCGGGGAAGGCTGTTCAATTCATGGCTTTTCTGAATCACTTCTTCGATGCGTATCCACTCCGCTGCGGGGTTAGGTTGTGCGTTGACCAACTCTGCCAATTGTTCAGGAGTGATTTCATTGGAAGGACTATAGCGGGTTTGTAAAATATAGAAATAGTCTTGTACAGAAGTCTTAATGTTGAAAATCACATCTTCGACTCCCGCGAATGCCGCAGCCATGTGAGCAGGCAATTGTTTTTCCGAAAGTGCGCTATAAAAATAAGTGACGCTCTCTACGTTTTCTTTTCTGAATACTTTAGCCCATTCTATAAGTCCGAGGTATTGATGGTCGGGAGCTTGTCCTCCTATGGAAACAGTTTGCGGTTTGCGAAGTTCCTGCACTTCAAATCGCTGTTCGATGAATGTAGAGAGTTGCTGAAATTTGCTTTCAGGAACCTGAAGCAATCCCCCGCTGAGTAATTTGATGTAATCGTTTCTTTTCATGTGTTCTCCTTGACAAGGAAGAATGAGGTAATGGCGATAAATGCTGATAAAAATAGGCCTTTTTTAGCTGCTCTGAAAGCGATGCGAAGAGCATTTAGTAGATTAAAGACAATGTTTTGAATACCAGCGATTCATATCTTTTTTTAACCTTGGAAGCGTTTGCTGCGGGAATGTGCTCTTATAGGAAATGGCTTTTTTTAAAGCAGTGGAAAAATAAAATGAATAGTACCGATTGACGAGAATGTTGGACTATTCAGATAGTAGAAGAAAAAAACAATAATAGAGCGCAAATTTCACAGGTTAAATTTAATGATAGAAGTTTAACAGGTAATTACGAATCGATTAAAGTAAATGATTTGTTGACTCCTGTGTTTTAAATGTTTAGAAAACAGTATCTTTGAAATCGGGTTAAGGTGTTGAACAATAGTTTGGTATAGTGTTGGTCTTTTTTAGTCGCATTGAGTTTTGAATCAGTTCTCCTTTTTTATTTTGTGTTTCTTGTTGGTTTGCTCTTCCTTGTCTTTTGCTCAGACTGTAGACATTGAAGACACATACAGTTCCATTAAGAAAAAAGAATTTGCCACCATTCACGGAGGCGCTTCTGCCAGTTTAATTTATCATGAAAGCAACCGTCCCGATACCGGCCGTTTGCCCTGGGTGTATAACCTGAATGGTAATTTGAATGTGACGGTATTGAAAAATTTCTCTATTCCTGTTTCTTACAACTTAACTAATCAGGGCGGCTCCTACAGTTATCCTACTTTCCCCAATCGTTTAAGTCTGCATCCGACCTATAAATGGATCACCGGTCACATCGGTGATTTTACCATGAGTTTTTCTCCTTATACGTTCAATGGCCATCAGGTAAGAGGTGCAGGAGTGGATGTGACCATTGAAAACAAAGTAAAAGTCAGCGGCTTTTACGGCATATTAAATCAAGCGGTACAATACGACTCCACCAATAGAACCTTACCAGCGGTATACAAGCGTATTGGTTACGGATTGAACGTATTGTATAGCGGCGCCAAGACCACAGCCGGTGTTTCTTATTTCATCGGTAAAGATTTGCAAAACTCCATCGAAAAAATTGACGACTCCCTGAGAATTTATCCGAAGGAAAACGTAGCCTTAGGATTCAAACTGGGTCAGCGCATCAATCAAAACCTGATGGTGGAGGGAGAATACGGATTGAGTATTACCACAGAAGATTCCAGAATCAGTGATGGGAAAACAAAAGCATTGAATGTCTTGAACCAGGTGCAGGTCAATCAAACATCTGATCAGCGCAGTGCTTATAAAGTGAGAGGAAGTTATACGTTTTTGAAGAACACAGTCGGTGTAGGTTACGAACGCATTGCACCGGGGTATCAAACGATGGGTGCTTATTATTTTAATAATGACTTTGAAAATTTTACAGTAGATTATGCCAGAACATTTTTTCAAGGCAAAACGCAGTTTTCTGCTAAAGGAGGATTGCAAAGAGATAACTTAGACAAAAGCAAATCTGCTACAACGCAGCGATACATCGGTTCCTTGCAGCTTTCTTCGCCCATCGGAAAGAAAATACAATTTTCTGTTAACTATTCAAATTTTCAAAACTACATGCGGGTACGCAATCAATTTGATAACATCAACAGCAGTTTGCCTAATCCAAATGCAGATAGTTTGAATTATATACAGGTTAACAATAATGTAAATACTTCTCTCACTTACTTGCTGCAGCAATCTAAGGAGCGAGTTCAGAATCTTTTGCTCAATCTTAATTTTCAAAAAAGCACTAATAAACAAGGAGGAGTGGAAGTCGCTTCCGCAGGCATTACGATGTATAATGGTATGTTCGGCTACAACCTGAATCTTATCCAACAACGGTTAAGCTTGACTGCCGCTTTCAATACTACGGTTACTCAAATGCAGACCAGTACATTGATTTATGGTCCGACTCTTTCTCTCAATAAGCGATTACTGAAAGATCAATTGAATGCTGGTCTTTCAGCTTCCTACAACAGATCTGAAGCAGGAGAAACGCTGCAAGCAGAAATTCTTAACCTTCGATCTAATCTTAGTTTTACTTATAAAAAACGTCATACACTGAACCAATCTTGCCTGTACCAATTTCGTAGCCAAAGCCTGAAGCATACAACTGACGGAGATTTTACAGGAACAATCACTTACGCTTTTAACTTTTAAATATAGCAATGATAGTTAAACACTTTTTAACGGGAATACTTTTAACGCTGATGGTTTGCTTTCAATCCTTCGCTATAGGTGAAGACAGCAATCATGTTGCACCGGATATTTATTTGAGTGATGAAACTTATTACTCTACTGCATTATTAGATGCATTGAATGAAGCGGACGATCAGGTATCGGTGAATGGAGGGTTTAGCCCAATGCCGATGTTATCTGCAGACATTAAGAATAAGCGCGATTCCGTTTCAAGCGTTATGGAAACAATGGACAGAACAGGTGCATACGCTGATCAGATTCCAGATAAAATAGAAATGTTGCCTCTTGGAATTCGCAAAACAATTAACAATCTCGAGTACACACTTATATTGACCAATCTTACGGCTAGCGCCGAAGAAGGAACAACCATCAGTGCGTATCTTAGAATTCTTACACCTGAAGGTAAAATGATGATGCTGGGTGCAGAAGGTATTAAACTAAATAGTAGTGGCGGTGTTTCGGATATGAAACTTGTTCTATTAGGATTTTTAGATATTCCTATGGGTAAGGAGGGAAAGTATCGATTGGTGTTAAAAGGGGGTGAACTAAATAAAACGAATGGACTTGCTTCCACACCGATGACTTATGCCATTGTAGGTTGTCAGGGTTTAAAGCAACTGAACTTAGTAGGAGAGTTTGAATTTTCAAATGATTTATTGATTCCCGTTGATAAAGATTTTAAAGCGCAAAAAGGAAGTGATCAAACAGTAAAAGCTCCTTTTTCAATCAGTGTTAAAAACTGGAATGATCTGGTGGTACAACTGACTCTCCCTGCTTTTGAAATGAAAGGCTTAGAGGGTTGGGTCTTTAATATACGCAATGCTGTGCTGGATATGAGTGACACCCGCAACGCACCGGCCATGGCTTTCCCTACAGGTTATCAAAATAAATATTATGCCGGCAACTCCATGTTATGGCGCGGGGTTTACATTCAGCAATTGGATGTAGTACTACCGGAGCAATTTTCTGATAAAGAAACAAAAGTTCGTTCTCGGTTTGCAGGACAAGCAATGATCATCGATCATCAAGGTGTGAGTGGAATCTATTCTGTACAAGCTCCCATCCTCACATTGGGAAAAGGTTCTGCTTCAGGATGGAAGTTTTCCATCAACAACGTCATGCTTGGATTAGAAGCAAACAAGATTACGCAAGGTGGTTTTGGTGGAGAATTAGTGTTGCCGATAGAAACAAAAGACAGACCAACCATACCGCTCGCTTATTATGCCATCATCAATGATAAGGATGAGTATTTGCTTACTGTAAAACTTACTGATTCGCTTAGTTTTGATATGCTGTCAGCTGAAATT
>Ga0247808_10000953_pt1 | contig 14060 bp, 9 predicted proteins | sample UWRJL089202R1_FD_179914 | JGI IMG/M metagenome (GOLD analysis project Ga0247808, IMG submission 179914) | Plant litter microbial communities from Arlington Agricultural Research Station in Wisconsin, United States - UWRJ-L089-202R-1 | ecosystem: Environmental > Terrestrial > Plant litter >... | reverse complement strand
AGAACGACCACTTCGACCTGTTTTCCTTCATTGCCGATCCGGCTCTACATGATCTGGCGCCTCACCCCCTTTTCGACGCCGCTCACTATCGGACAGTTCATCCGGACATTGCCGCTGCGGGCGTAAACCCGCTGGCGCATTACCTCGTCTACGGATGGCTCGAGGGACGATCTCCCAACAGGTTGTTCGACAGCCACTGGTACCTGGCCGCCAATGCTGACGTGCGCGCCAGCGGGATGAACCCGCTGGCGCATTATGCGCAGTTCGGAGCCGCAGAGGGTCGTCAGCCACATCCGCTTTTCAATGCGGCGTTCTACAACGAGCTCTATCCCGACGTCGCGCTAAGCGGCATGGACCCCTACACGCACTTTATTGTTTATGGACGCAATGAGGGCCGCTTGCCCAGCCGCAGGGTCCAAGATCTTGGTTGGCTCGCCGGCTATTTCAGCGATCTGCCGCTAATCGATCTCATTGATGGTCCCGACCCGCACTCCCGGCTCAAACCAGTCGGCGACGTATTCTGGCCGCCGCTTCCAACGGGGGACTATTGGCTGCCTCAAGGGCTGCGTAACTACATCATTGATCGGTTTGGCGAGGCTGAGCTTGACCTTTACATCTACCTGTTCTCGCTCATCGACAGGCATGCTGACGCCCCAGATCTTTTTGACGACAGCGAGGATGCGCATCGACTAGTCACACGTGCACGTCAGCTCGCAGCCGTCTCGATCGATGGGCGCCCTGCGGCGTCCATCGTCATCCCCGTTTATAACAACCTGCTCTATACCCTGACCTGCATCGTCTCGATCCTCGAGACAGCCCCTTCACACGCCTTCGAGATAATCGTCGCCGACGATCAGTCGAGCGACCGCACCGCAGAGCTTGTCGGTGCCATTGGTGGTCTGGTTCGCCATGTTAGGAACCCCACCAATCTCGGATTTCTTGAGAACTGCAACGCCGCCGCCGCGAAGGCCGCTGGCGACGTGATTGTCCTGCTCAACAACGATACCATCGTGTTCCCTGGCTGGCTAGACAATCTGGTCGAAGGCCTGGCGGCTGCCGAAGACATCGGCCTAATGGGGTCCAAACTGCTGAACGGTGATGGTACTCTGCAGGAGGCGGGCGGAATCTTCTGGGATGACGGTTCGGCCTGGAACTACGGTCGTGATGACGACGCGCTCTTGCCTGAGTACAACTATCTCAAGTCAGTCGATTACATTTCCGGCGCATCGATTGCCGTCCCTGCCCCGCTATGGCGACAGCTGGGTGGCTTCGACTCCTTGTTCGCCCCAGCCTATTGCGAGGATTCCGATCTGGCGTTCCGTGTGCGGCAGGCAGGTTTCAAGACGATCTATCACCCGCACTCTTCGCTGGTGCATCATGAAGGTCGAAGTCACGGTCGGGACGAAGCAACTGGCGTAAAAGCCTATCAAGCGATCAACCAGAAGAAATTTTTCAAACGTTGGCGCGAGACGTTGACGCGGGAAAATTTCCCCAACGGTTCCGATCTGTTTCTTGCCCGCGACCGCTCGCGAGCCCGGCCCCACATTGTGATCATCGACCACTACGTCCCCCAGTGGGACCAGGACGCCGGCTCCCGGACGATGTTTCACTTCATCCGGGCGTTCGCCAATCGCGGCTTCCAGATCACCTTCTGGCCAGACAACCTCAACGAAGACCGCACCTATGCGGAAGAACTTCAAAAAATGGGCGTGGAGGTCATCTATGGTTATCAATACAGCGGAGGGTTTGAGGACTGGCTTGGGATCAACAGTCGCTACATCGATTATGCGCTTCTGAGCCGCCCTCACATTGGTGAGCGCTACATCGATGCGCTGAACGACGCCGATCTGAAGGTCGTGTTCTACGGCCACGACCTCCACTGCCTGAGAGCACGCTCCGCCTACGCATTGTCAGGAGACAGGGACGACAAGCTGCAAGCGGACCTTTGGGAATCCCGCGAAGTTGACATCAGCAGCAGATCAAACGTTGTGATGTATCCGGGCTTTGAAGAGACTGCATTTATTGCCGAGCGGGTGCCTGCTGGCGTTACGGTCATCAGGCCCCCGATTACGATCTTTGATGAAGCTGAACTCGCTTTGGCGGACAGCCAAATTATTGCTGGCGGGTCCGTAGATCCCTATGCCCTGATGTTCGTTGGCGGCTTCGCCCATTCGCCCAATGGTGATGGGATCGGCTGGTTTCTGGACTCTGTTTGGCCGCGACTGCGCCAAGCCGATGAGCGCTTCACGCTGAGCATCGGGGGATCGCGTATGCCTGAGAGCCTTCTAAACCGCTCGGAACCTGGCGTGCGTATGCTCGGGCGCTTGAGTGACGCCGAACTGGCGACGCTCTACGCGACCTCGGGCATCGCGATTGTGCCGTTGCGATTTGGTGGCGGGATCAAGGGAAAGGTCATCGAGGCCTTTGCCAAGGGCGTGCCGGTTGTCATGACTGACATAGGCGCTCAGGGTCTGCCTGACGCCGATAAAATGGGAGCGGTGACGACCGCTGACGAGAGCTTCGGGGACGCCATCCTCGACGCAGCACGCAACCGCGACCAGGCGCTTCAGCGTGCCCTTCGCGCCGTGGACTTCCTTCGCTCCCACTATTCGGAACAGGCCTTCTGCGATCTCCTGGCGCCGGAGATTCCGGAGCTGGCCCCCGCACAGGCTCAGCGGTGATGAACAAGGTCCAGAAGATACGCGCCAGGGCGCCCTTGCGTCTCGGTCTGGCGGGGGGCGGAACGGATCTGTCGCCATTCTGCGACGAGTTTGGCGGCGCTGTGCTCAATGTCACGATCGATCGCTACGCTTTCGCATCGTTCCTGCCTCGCAATGATGGGAGGGTGGTTTTTGAAGCGGACGATATCGGCATTTCTGAAGTGTTCGAGCCCGGCGCCCCACTACACTCCGAACTGATCCTTCACCGCGGCGTCTATGAACGCATGATCCGTGACTTTAACGGGGGCGAACGGTTACCGCTCACAATCAAGACCACCGTAGATGCGCCAGCGGGATCTGGACTGGGCTCTTCTTCAGCGCTTGTGATCGCCCTTATTGATGGCCTGCGTTCCATCCTCGGCGCCCCGTTGGGAGACTACGGTCTCGCCCATCTGGCCTACGAAGTAGAGCGGGTGGATTTGGGTCTCTCTGGAGGTCGTCAGGATCAATACGCCGCAGCGTTCGGCGGGATCAATTTCATCGAATTTCTCAGGGACGAGCGGGTCATTGTGAACCCGCTGCGGGTCTCTGATGCGATCGTCAATGAGCTTGAGAGCTCACTCGTGATATGCTTCTCGGGTCGGTCGCGACAGTCAGCAGCCATCATCGATCAGCAAACATCTGGTTTGCGTTCTGCAGACGCGACGACCATGACAGCGATGCACAAGCTCAAGAGCGATGCTGCAGATATGAAGCGCGCGCTATTGATCGGCGACATCGACGCCATGGCGGGCATCCTGAATGAATCCTGGAAAGCCAAGAAGGCTACGGCCCAGGGCGTCTCGACAAGCGTACTCGATTCCATGTTCGATCTTGCGATGAGCGAGGGCGCTCTCGCCGGCAAGGTGTCCGGTGCGGGCGGAGGGGGTTTTATGTTCTTCCTGGTTCACCCCGAAAACCGGTATCGACTGATCCAGAGTCTGAACTCCGCGGGTGGACAGGCCAGTACTGTAAAGTTGACCCATAGAGGGTCGGAGACGTGGCGTTTTTAGAGCCGCTGTCAGGATCGCCGCCCCATGCGCATAACCCAAGCCGTCATCCTGTGCGGTGGCATCGGTAGCCGTCTGGGCGCCTTGACCGCCGGGACGCCCAAGCCGCTGCTGCCCGTGGATGGGACGCCGTTCCTGCAGACCTTAATCCAGGAGATCACCCGTTACGGGGTCAACCGCTTTCTGCTGCTGGCGGCTTTCGAATCCGATCAGATTAAGCAGTTCGCAAAGGAGTTGCCCGAGCGCCTGGGCAGCAAGATTGAGGTTGTTGTCTCGGTCGAGCCGGAGCGCGCTGGTACGGGAGGGGCAATTTTTCATGCGCGTGATGCGCTCGATGAGGCCTTCTACCTGTTTAACGGGGACACATTCCTCCAGACGCCCCTTCGCGATCTCGCCGCCTTTCTCGATGACGAGACCGCGATTGGAGCCCTCGCGTTGCGTCCCTTGCCAGATGCTGGTCGATACGGCGTGACGACACTAAAGGCTGGCAAGGTGACAGCGTTCGGCATCCGCCCCTTGAACCCCGGTCCCGTCTTGATCAATGGCGGCGTTTCGGCCTTCCGCAAATCCGTTGTCGACTATCTGACACCCTGTGGTTCACTGGAAGAAGATGCGCTGCCGGGCCTAGCATCGGCCGGCGCACTGCGGGGCATGGCCGTCGACGGCTATTTCCTCGATATCGGCGTGCCAGAAGACTATCTGCGCGCTCAGACTGAGATCCCGGCGCTACGTCGAAGACCAGCGCTTTTTTTGGATCGCGACGGCGTCCTCAATCTCGATCATGGCCACGTCGGGACTTTGGATCGCTTCGAATGGATACCCGGCGCACGCGAAGCGGTGGCTTTGGCCAACCGGTCGGGTTTCTACGTTTTTATTGTCACTAACCAGGCTGGCATTGCGAAAGGGCTTTACAGTCTCGCCGATTATGAAGCCCTTTCGCGCCACATCCGCGAAGGTGTGGCCGCCGTTGGCGGTCAGATTGACGACGAGCGCTTTTGCCCTAACCATCCCGACGCCGTCATTGAGAGCTACCGTGGACAGAGTGACTGGCGCAAGCCTGCACCGGGCATGATCCTGGATCTGGTTAACAAGTGGCCGATCGATCTGGATCGAAGCCTCATGATCGGCGACCGTGACACCGACATAGCGGCGGCAACGGCGGCAGGCGTGCGCGGGCATCTCTTTTCCGGGGGGCGCCTCGATGACTTCCTCAGAGCTGTGCTGGCCCAGGGTATGGACACCATTTAGATGACGGACACTGCGCTGACGCTGCTGAAAGACTGGCTGTTGCGTGACGCCTTGCCGTTGTGGGCCGAACGCGGTGTCGATAACTCGGACGGGGGGTTTTTCGAGCGCCTGTCGCCGCAGGGCGACGTCCTGAACGACAATCGGCGGGCGCGACTGGTCGGCCGGCAAATCTACGCGTTCAGTGTGGCCGACGCCCTGGGGTGGTCTGGACCGGCGCGCGCCCTAGTGGCCCACGGAGTCGACTTCCTTCTTGATAGAATGATTCAGGGCGACGCGATCGTTCCTCTGGTTTCGCCGCGAGACTGGTCAGGGCCAGTCCATTTCGATTTGTATGATCAGGCCTTTGTCCTGTTCGGCCTAGCTGCGGCCGCGGACGTGGACCCGCGCAGGGAGATGCTAATCGATCTGGCGGCGCGGCTCCGGAATCGGATGTTGCACGGTTGGAAACACCCAATAGGCGGCTTTGAAGAAAGCGCACCGCCGACCACGCCGCTGAAAGCCAATCCCCACATGCATATGCTTGAGGCCTCATTGGCATGGGCGGCGGTGTCTGATGAAGACGGTCGATGGGCGCGGCTCGCCGATGAGATAGTGGAGCTTTGCCTTGAGCGCTTTCTGGATCCAGACAACGGAGCCCTGCGGGAGTTCTTCGACGCGAACTGGGGTCGTTTGGACGGGCAAGGTCTCGATGTTGTTGAACCCGGCCATCAGTTCGAGTGGGCTTGGCTGCTCATCCGTTGGGGCGTTTCCAGAGACCGGAAGGATGCAATTTCCGCGGCTAGGCGGTTAATATCCCTCGCTGAGACCTTCGGCGTTTCCAGCCAGGGCCTAGCAGTCAACGAACTTGAGCCCGATCTGGACGTACGCGTTAGCCGTCACCGGTTATGGCCCCAGACGGAAAGGATCAAAGCCTTTGTCGCCCTGGGTTGGATCGCCGAAACCGAAGCGGAGTCCACATTCGCTCGAGAGAAGGTCGAGGACGCAGCACGCGGGCTCCTGAGATTTTTGGAACATCCCGTCGCAGGAGCGTGGTGGGAACATCTCGAGGTCGACGGGACGCCGGCTCCAGAACCGGTTCGAGCAAGCTCACTCTACCACATCACCTGCGCAATCTCGGAGATGACCAGGCAACGCCCTGCGAGAGCGGATCAAGAGGCGCGCGAACAGGGCTGACGCAGCCCTTGAGATCGCCTAAAAGGCCGCCTGCAGACCGGTCACCGCCGGTTGGAAAGTTCAATGAAGACACGTCGTACGCTGGTTCCCGTCATCGCTCCCGCGCGGAGCATCGCTGACGTAGCGAGCGAACCCCAAGCCACGCCACTTGCTGGGCTGGAACGTGATGTCGCCAATCTAAAGGTCCGTCTACAGGCGTCAGAAACCGCGCTCAACCTGGTCCAACAGCGCCAGGATGAGTTGGCGGCGGCCAAGCTTAAATCGCGGCCCTTGCCGCGCCCGCTGCGCGTGCTGCGCAAACGGCTTCGGCCTCTAGGCCTTTGGCCGTCAGAGCTCTCGACGGCGGATCAGACGGCAGCAACCGTCTGGAGTCAGGCTCGCCAAAATGCGCCCACGGCCCTGAAGGCCTTTTTCGATCCGATGACGCCTTTTGAGGCCTGGGTTGCGGTCAATGATTTGACGCCAGCCGCTCGAGAAGATCTCGAAGCCGCCCTGGCCGCACGCCCAAACCTTCCGCTCATCTCTGTCCTCACACCCGTCCATGACACCCCGGAGGCGTTCCTTCGCGAGATGGTGACGTCGGTACTCGACCAGGTGTACGCGAACTGGGAGCTTTGTCTGGTCGATGACGCCAGCAGCCGGCCGGGCCTGGCTGGCTTGCTTGCGGAGTTGGTGGCTCTCGATCCCCGCATCCGCCTTCGACGCCTTGAAGACAACGGCGGCATCAGCGTTGCGACCAATGCTGCAGCTGCCATGGCCAGGGGCGAAGTCCTTCTTTTCCTCGACCATGACGACACCCTGGCGCCAGACTGTCTTGCCGAGTTCGCCCTCTATTACGCTGACCATCCCGATGCCGATCTGGTCTACAGCGACGATGACAAGATCGACTGTGAAGGCCGCCGGTTCGCTCCGCAGTTCAAACCTGACTGGTCCCCTACCCTACTGCTCTCCTTTATGTACATGAGCCACGCACTCAGCGTGCGCCGCAGCGTTTACGAAGCGCTCGGGGGTTTTAGGCCCCGCTTCGACGGCGCGCAGGACTATGACTTCGCCTTGCGGGCTGGCGAGGTCGCTCGCCATGTGGGTCACATCGAAAGGGTCCTTTATCACTGGCGCGCCGCGCCCGGATCTACAGCCGTGTCCGGAGATGCAAAACCCGCCAGTTTTGAGGCTGGCCGCTTGGCCGTGGAGGAGGCGCTAGAGCGTCGCAGCATCTCCGCCCGGGCAGAACACTCAATCTGGGCGGCCGCAGCCAAGGTCGGAATGTTCTCTCTGGTATTTGGGGATGAAGGCCCGGGGGTGACGATCGTCATCCCGACCTACAACAAGGTCGAACTGTTGCAGGGCTGCGTCACCTCGCTCGCCCGGACAACCTACCGTAACTACGAAATTTTGGTCGTCGACAACGGAAGCGATGATCCGGCGACACTGGCTTATCTCGCCGAGCTGGAGATATCACCCCATCACCGCGTCATCCGCGTTCCGCAACACGCGGACGGTTTCAACTTCTCGGCGCTGAACAACACTGCCGTCGCTGAGGCCGACACCGAGTTCGTCCTGCTATTGAACAACGACACCAAGGTCATCAACCCGCGCTGGCTGAGCCAGATGGTCGGCTATGCCCAGATGCCAGGGGTTGGCTGCGTGGGAGCCGTGCTGCGCTTTGCCGACGGAACAGTTCAGCACGCAGGCGTCATCCATGGATTGAATGACGGCCTTGCGGGCCATGCCTTCCGCCATCTCGCGCCAGAGGATTGGGGATATATGGGCTTTTTAAAAACGGCCAGGGAATATTCTGCGGTTACGGCCGCCTGTCTTCTCACCCCCCGCAAACTGTTCGCCTCCCTTGGCGGTCTCAACGGGGAAGCCTTCCCCGTTGCCTATAACGATGTCGATTATGGTTTTCGCGTCGTCGAGAGCGGACGATGCTGCGTCGTCTGTCCGGAAGCGGAGCTTTTCCATTTCGAAGGAAAAACTCGGTCACGATACGATGATCCGCGCGAGGTCGCGAACCTTCGACGATTGTACCGTGACTGGAGGGAGCCGTGGTTCAACAGCAACCTCTCACTCGACGACGAGCGGTTCCAGCCACAGGCCCGACGGGCCGGATTGAAAACCAACAGAGCCGTGCGCACGATCCTAGTTTCGCACAACCTCAATCCCGAAGGCGCACCCGGTGTTCTAATGGATCTCGCGCTCGGACTGAAGGCGGCCGGCGTCATTGATCCTCTGATCCTATCGCCGCGAGAGGGTCCCTTGAGGGCTGCTTACGAAGCCGCGGGAATCGAGGTCAGGCTTTTCACGCCCCCATCGCACGAAGACGGAGCGTTCGAAGAAGGGCTGGATCGTCTGACGGCGCTATTCGCCGCGTCTGACTGCGAGGTGGTGGTAGTCAACACCCTGCATATGTTCGCGTGCGTAAACGCAGCGCACATCGCGGGTCTCACCTCCATATGGTGTCAGCACGAGAGCGAACCTTGGGAGACCTATTTCAACTTCCTTGCGCCACGCGTGAGGAGCTACGCCTATGCCGCCTTCGCACAGGCGTACCGCGTAACCTATGTCGCGGACGCGACCCGGCGAGCCTGGTCTGGCGTGCAGACCCGCTACACTGCCCAGACGATACGCCATGGGATCCCGCCCACGCGTCTGCACGATGAGCTTGAACGCTGGCCCCCAGAGGCGGCACGCGCCGCAGTGGGGGCGTCGTCAGATGAGGTCGTCCTGCTTGTCGGAGGCACAATCTGCCGCCGCAAGGGTCAGCTTGATCTGATCCAAGCCCTGGCGGAGCTGCGAGCGACGAATAGACGCTGCCGAGTTTTCCTGGCGGGAGCTTTCGCGGAGCGGGACTATTTGGAGGAGATCGAGATGGCGATCGCCTCAATCCCTGTTTCCGCTCGTGTCAGGGTTGAAATTCTGGGCCCTGTGGATGACATGCCGCTCTACTATGCGGCCGCGGATATCGTGGTCTGTACGTCGCGTATTGAAAGTGCGCCCCGGGTCTTGGTCGAGGCCATGGCGTTCTCAAAGCCGATCGTCACGACGCCGGTATTCGGAATACCGGAGATGGTCGACCAAGGGGTCAACGCCCTCTTTTACGAAGTCGGCGACACGGGGGGTCTGGCTGAGCGGCTATCGGACCTAATCGAAAATGATGATCGCCGAAGGGCGATGGGTAAGGCAGGTCGTGAGGTTCTCGAAAGCCGCCCCGGTTACGCCGATATGTTGCAGTCCTATTCGGAAATCATTCGCGAGGCGGCGCTTGCGCGCAAAAACACTCGCCCTGCGGCAGGCGCCAAGCGGCGCGACCAGGAAAGAGCTCAATGACAACCGCTACAATGGCTGCTTCCCATTGGGACCGGATGTACGAGACCGCGACGCGCTCGGCTTGGACGCAGAATGCAGATGTTGAACGGGCGGTCTATCTACGAATGACCGATGAGCCAGGATTCTGGCTCTCATGGGTGTTCGAAAAGAAGCTGCCGAAGATCCGTCGCCTTCTGTCGATCGGTTGTGGTGATGGCGCTCATGAGCTGGGCATGGCCCGCAACGGCTACGTCCGCCACATCGAAGCCTTCGACGCTTCGCCCGTTGCAATCGCTCAGGCTTCCGCGATGGCGAAGGCCGAAAATCTGCAGATCGAATTCTCAGTGAGAACATTCGAGGATTTCGCCAGCACACCGTCGCAAGGTGGAGCCTTTGACGCCGTCCTGTTCGCAGGATCGCTCCACCATGTCACAGACATCGAGGGGATGCTGTCAGCAGTGCGCCACGTCTTGAAGCCGGGCGGCTATGTGATCCTGAATGAATATGTCGGGCCGTGCTATCAACTCTACCCGAACACCCAGGTTGATTTGGTGAACCGGGTTCTTCAAATGACACCGCCCGAGTTCCGACACTCCAGAGAAGCTCGTCTGGACTTGCCAACCATGGACATGATTATGGACGGCGATCCGACGGAGGGCGTCAGGTCCGCACTCATTCCACTGCTCGTCCCCATGTATTTCCGCGCTGAGTACGTCCGGTGGATGGGCGGCGCTCTGCTACATCCGCTATTTGGATGCTTGAACGCCGCCAAGATCAACGACGGTTCGCCAGAGAGCCGCACCTATGTGGCCATGCTGATTGCAATGGAGGACGAGCTCACTCGCGGCGGCGTGTTGGGCCACGACTTCATGTTCGGCGTTTTCCGCCGCGACTGAGCTCAGTCCGCCAGGCGCAAAAGCGTCCCGCCCTGAAATTCGAGGCGACCGTCCAACGCGGGCGTCATCATGCTTATCCGGAAATCGGCGGGCGCAAGCTCGGGCCAAACGTGCTCGAGGACAATCTCGTACGTGCCGGGATGCTCGATCATTTGGGTATACGACGCGGTACTCGCGCCAAACCCCCATTCCACGAAAAGCTCGGCATGATCCTGAGGATCAAGGGCGAAGCGGGCGGAAAAGCGCCAACGACCCTCAGGCAGCCAGACATTGGGACCGTTGAGCAGCAGCCTGCGCCTTCCCACCAAAGGGATGATGCCGTCGCCACGAGTCCGATCACCGTCCGGATAGGTGAAGTCGCCCGGTGCAAACGTGGCTTGCCCGCCCACCTTGACCGGGAGATCCTCGAAGACGGCAAGGGCGAGCCAGTTGTCCTGTGGCGCTTGCTGGCCGCTGGGCAAGATCGATATCTCGCCTAGGCCCGGAATGATCAGCGGTCCCGCTTCAGACGAAAATACCGGCCATCCCCTTGCAGCAATGACTGCGGCCGCCGCGAGCCGACCGGACGCTTCGTACAGAATCTCGTGTCGCGGCAAGGCAGCGCCGGCCGCGGTGAGCGCATTCGCGACGCCATCGGGATCATTGGACAGGACGAGCCAATCTGTGACCTCGCCCTCTGGGAGGTGGTCGTTGTAGCCGAGCACTACGCTTGAGCGGTGTGGGTCGAGCACTGGCGTCTCACCGGGAACGTGGATCTCGAACTGCCAGCCCTCGCGCGAACACGCCTCGGAAATGGCCTCGGACCATTTTGCAGCGTTGGGTGACGGCAGCTGAAGAATACGAATCCGCTTTAGCGCTTGCGTCATGCCGCCCGAAGCCAAGTGTAAACGTCGATCGCTTCGTGGATATCTTCGAACATCCGGGCGCGGCCACTTTCGACCACGAGGCCCCGATCGCAGAGTTGGCCGATCATGCTCATATCGTGAGACGCCATGAGATAAGCACGATCCGCGCGACGTCCAAACAGCTCCTCGTTACACTTTCTCTGGAAACGCGCATCGCCGACCGAAACAAGTTCATCGATGAGATAGCAGTCAAATTCGATCGCTAGAGAAAGGCCGAACGCCAAACGCGCCCTCATCCCGGATGAATAGTGCTTAACAGGCCGATACAACGAATCGCCGAGCTCGGCGAAGTTTTCCACACGTTCAAAAATGTCGTCGTAGTTCCGGTTGTAGATGCGGGTGATGAACCGGATATTGTCGATCCCGTTCAAACTACCCTGAAAGCCGCCCCCAAAGCCGATGGGCCAGGAGGACGTCATCCCCCATTTAACGTGACCCTCAGAGGGTGAGAGCACCCCGCCCAGAATCTTGATCAGAGTCGATTTTCCCTGGCCATTACGGCCAAGGATCGCCAGTCGGCCTTGGCGTCCCATCGTGAAGTTCAGATCGTGGAAGACGGGTTTTGAGCCCGGAGTGTCGTAGGTCTTGGACAGGTTTTGAACCACCAGTCCGGTGCCGGTGTCCGTGGTCATCAGTCCATTCTACTCTCACGGACCCCGGCCCAGATGAGCCATCCGGTGCCGTAAATCATCAGGCATGTCGCGAGGACCGCCAAGATGGAGAGCCAGCGTTTGGGTTCTTCGGACTTGTCCGGAAGGTTGGCTTCGACAACCGGGTCGATGTAGAGGCGCTGTCGACGGCCTTCGAGCTGAGCGGAGTTAAGCGCCAATGTCGCCGAGGCGAGAAGTTTGTCGGCGAACTCCTGTTCGAGCGCCAGCCGTTCGTACTCGCCCAGTTTAGGGGCGAGCGAAGTTGCGTCGCCTACGATCTTGGCTTGCTCAATCTGGATCTGCCGTTCGAAGGCCCGAATACCATTATCCAGCGAGGGCAATTGCGGCGAATTCGGAGCATCGGTCGCCACCTGGGCCCTCTCAGCACGCAGCCTGGCAAGACTGATGCTCAGCTCGCCAACAAGTTTCGAAGCCGCTGCAGCGGTACTGGCCGGATCAATGTAGCGCTCACGATTGCGGAAGGTGCTGATGGCGCTCTGGGCGTTCGCCAGCCGTTCCTGGGCGTCGGCGACGGTCCGTTCAGCATCTGCGACGGTGTCGACCGCCGAACGCTGGTTCATCCGGTTCACAAGCCGCTCACCGCCCGCGAGCAGGGCGTCGTTGATCCGTTTCGCGTCCTGGGGCGTGAACGCCTCAACACGCAAGGTGCTGATGCCCGTCGAGGCAGAATAGCCGACGGTCAGGTAGCGCTGGAAGCTCTTGTAAAGCGTCTCAAACGATGACCCCTGCCAAGGCTGCGGAATGCGCGAGAAAAAGTCGATGCCAGGCTGGCTGTAGACTTTGGCGATGTCGACGCTCTTGGACAGCTCGCGCAATCCGTCACGGGAGTCGATGTACTCGTGCACAGCATAGGCGTCGCTTGATGTCGTCGACAATCCCACGCCCTCAAGGGCGACGCCAAGCGACGAAACCTGCGACTTCGCCGGTGTCCGCACGACGAACTGCGATTCAGAAACATATCGCGGCGCGGCGATAAGCAAAAAGTAGATAGCCGCCAGCAGTGTCGGCAGAACCACCACGATCAGGAAAGGTATCGGGATCCGCTTCGCCAGGCTGGCCCGGCGGCCCGGCAGGCGCTTGGTTTCGCCTTCGAGGGGGCCGATGTATGTAAAGCGCGGTTCGGTCATTTGGGTCTCGCGAGGAGCATTCGCTACTCAATCTCTAGATGTTTATGGGCCGAAGCGAGCAGCAGCAGGCCCGACACCGTCAGGCCAGCAGCCCAGGCCACCACATACAGTGGATGATAGTGGGTTTCCACGAACTCGCCAAAGACCCCAGCGCGCACCATCTCGACCGTATGCGGCAAGGGGTTGAGGAGATAGAGCCACTGATATTGATCGGGAATCCAGGCGACCATAGCGAATGCGCCCGAGAGCGGGATCATCGTGTACATCAGGACCGGCAGCGTTCGCTCCAGCACCTCGTAGCGCATTGCCAAAGAGGAGATCACAAGAGAGAAGCCGCATGAGACCCAGAAGATCAAAAGCCACCCGGAGTAGAGCAGCAAAATATCATGAGGGAGGCTGACCTTTCCGAGGATCAGAAGCACCGTATAGACGATGATGAACGCCATAGTGCCTCCGCCAAACTCGACAAGAAACCGGGAAGCGAAAATGTGCAACGGGCGTACGACCCGGTGATGCATCAGGCCGATATTCGCCTGTAGCGCACCCACGCTCAGAGTGACCAGATGTCGGAATGTCAGGATGCACATGTAACCCGTCATCACGAACGGCGCCACGCGAATGCCGTGTTCGTATTCGGGCTTAATCAAGGTCCACAAGAGCATGACCCCGAAACAGAACATAAGCGGCTCGCCCGCGATCCAGAGGAAACCAATCCCCTCCCGACCGTAGCGAGTGACCATTTCACGGAGCATCAAGGCGCCAACGATGTTGCCGTGCTTCTTGATTGTTCGGAACATCAGCGGGCCACCCGGCAAACACAGGCGCTCAAAAGCAACGTCATTTCGTGACCGTGTGGAAGGCCTTGCCTACGGGTTCAACATTATCAAGCATCGGCGCCAGAACCTGAAGTCCCTGGGCCAGAACGCCGTTAATCGACGGGCACACGAACAGCGCGCCCTTGTGCGCGACTTGCTCGCGCATGTCCATTGAGTGCGCAGCGGCCCTGAGAAAAACCGGAACGGATT
>Ga0247808_10000952_pt1 | contig 14060 bp, 14 predicted proteins | sample UWRJL089202R1_FD_179914 | JGI IMG/M metagenome (GOLD analysis project Ga0247808, IMG submission 179914) | Plant litter microbial communities from Arlington Agricultural Research Station in Wisconsin, United States - UWRJ-L089-202R-1 | ecosystem: Environmental > Terrestrial > Plant litter >... | reverse complement strand
GGGCATCAGGAAAGCCGCACGCGGCTGAGCGTCTCGTCCAAGCCGGCTTGCATCCGCTCGGCCCAAACATCCACTCCCGCCGCATCGGCCAGTTGGTCCTGACGGATTTCGATCTCGGCGTAGGGAAGGTTGGCCGAGAAGGCGTGCCGGGGCACGGTGTGGTCGACCGTGTCCATGCGGTAGGGTTCGTTGTCGCCGATCACCAGTCCGGGCAGATCCCGCAGCGCCGCCAGCAGCGCCATGGCGAAGCCTTCGTTCCGGCCGTCGTGCAGAACGCCGCCGTCCCAGATACGCGCCGCTCCCTGCCAGATCGGCGTGAAACTGTGCAGCGAGATCAGAACTGTCGGCTGGCTCGCCGCCGTCCGGCGCGCGATTTCGGCGGCGATAGCGTCCTGATAGGGTTCGTGGACGGCCTCGATCCGCGCCCGCTTCTGGTCCTCCGTCAGGGCTAGATTGCCGGGGATGGTCGTTCCGTCGCTGATTTCCGGCATGGCCCCGGCCGTCGCCGGATCACGATTGCAGTCGATCACCAGTCGCGACCAGGTCTGGCTGATGAAGACCGCGTCCAGCCGGACGGACAACGCCTGGCCCAGGGCCTCGACGCCGATGTCCCAGGCGATGTGTCGCGTGCGTTCGGTCTGGTTCAGACCGAGATCGCCCAGAGACGCCGGGATCGCATTGCCCGCATGGTCGCCGATCAGGAGGAACGGCGAGGCCCCGTGCGGGTTACACCGCCTGACCGTTCGCGGATCGCTCTCGCCCAACAGGCTTTCCATCACGCCCAGCCTGCTGCAACGCTATCCGCCATCATGCCTGTCCTGACCATCACCCACGTCACCACCTATCGATACCGGCAGTCGGTCGCCTTTGGCGAGCACCGGATCATGACCCGTCCACGCGAAAGCTTCGACCAGCATCTGATCGAGAGCACGCTGGACATCACACCGACGCCGTCGGACCTGCGCTGGGTGCAGGACGTGTTCGGCAACGCAGTGGGTATCGCCCGCTTCGACCGCCGCGCCACCGAACTGATCTTCGCCAGTCGGGTGCGGATGGAGCATACGCCGGTCATCGCCGACAAGGTGGATATCGAGGACTACGCCCGCGAATATCCCTTCACCTATTCCTCCGAGGACATGCCCGACCTGCTGAGGTCGATCGAGCGCCAGCACCATGACCCGTACCGGGTCGTCGACGAATGGGCGCGCACCTTCCTGGATCGCGATGGCCGGACCCAGACCCTGACGCTGCTGACCGATATGACCCGGGCCATCAAGCGGGACTTCACCTACATCCCTCGCCACGAGATGGGGGTCCAGACGCCGATCGAGACCCTGAAGGCGCGCAAGGGCACCTGTCGCGACTACGCCATGCTGATGATCGAGGCGGCGCGGTCGCTGGGCTTCGCGGCGCGCTTCATCTCCGGCTACGTCTATTCGCCATCGCGGATCGAGGGCCGCGTCGGCGGCGGTAACACCCATGCCTGGGTGCGCATTTTCATCCCCGGCTCCGGCTGGGTCGAGTTCGATCCCACCAACGGCATCGTCGGCAACAGCGGCCTGATCCGGGTGGCGGTGGCGCGCGATCCCTATCAGGCCGTGCCGCTGTCCGGCGCCTATATCGGCTTTCCCAACAGCTTCCAGAGCATGACGGTCGAGGTTGACATCACTCTGGACGACACCACCGCGACGACAGCCCTCGCCGCCTTCCCCACCCTGCAGGAAACCCACTGATGCTGATCAGGACCGGCTACGACATCCGTTTCGACACCGAAACGCCGACACCGATGCTGGCCCTGTTGAGTGTTCATCCGTCGCATCACCATGACCTGCGCACGGCTCACCATATCGTCGCGACGCCGGACGTGCCGATGTACGATTACATCGACAGTTTCGGGAACGTCTGCAGCCGTTTCACCGTGCCGGCGGGCGGTCTGGAATTGCGGTGCGACTTCGTCGTCGAAGACAGCGGTCAGCCGGATCCGGTCAGCCCGGACGCGGAGCAACACCCCGTCGACGCCCTGCCTGACGAGGTCGTCGTCTATCTGCTGGCCAGCCGGTACTGCGAGACCGACCGGCTGATCGAGACCGCCTGGTCCCTGTTCGGCCATACCGAACCCGGCTGGGCGCGGGTGCAGGCCATCGTCGATTACGTCCATGACCGGATCGAGTTCGGCTATCATCACGCGCGGTCCACCAAGACGGCATGGGATGCGCACGAGGAACGCCGGGGCGTCTGCCGCGATTTCGCCCACCTGGCCATCGCCCTGTGCCGTTGCATGAACATTCCGGCGCGTTACTGCACCGGATATCTGGGCGACATCGGCATTCCGCCGATCGATGCGCCGATGGACTTCTCGGCCTGGTTCCAGGTGTATCTGGGCGGCCAGTGGCATGCGTTCGACGCCCGCCACAACAAGCCCCGCATCGGCCGCATCCTGATGGCCACCGGCCGCGACGCCACCGACGCCGCCCTGACCACCGCCTTCGGTCAGGCCATCCTGAGCCGGTTCGAGGTCCATACTGACGAGGTCGAGTCGGTCTGAGCGTCCTTTTACCGCTCATCCCGGCATTCGCCGCGATGAGCGGAGATTAGGTGAATCCATCCGGACGCTCGCGCGTTCAGACGACAGGAGCCCTCGAATGACTGACACGACCCGATATTACGCCCAAGCCTCCGGCTCAGGCCACGGCCATGTCGTAGAGGCGGCCAGCTATGAGGAGGCGGCGATGGCGTTCACCGAACGGCACCCGCCCGAAGTCGGCGCGGACGATGGCGTGCGGATCATCGTCCAGGCCATCGACGGCGGCCACGAGCATTGTTTCGTCGTCCATTTCGACGACGGCTCCGTGGAATCCTGCGCCTGATTCGGTTGCTTCCTAGGCCAGTCGCGACTCGCTGCCGGTTTCGGGATCCAGCGCCAGTTCGAGCTCGGTCGAGGAAAATGGTTTGACCAGGGTCGCGTCGGCGCCCAGTCCCGAAGCCATCTTCAACAAGGGACCGGCTCCGAGGCGACCGCCGCCCGTCATGGCGACGACGCGAATCTGCGGCATGATCGTGCGGATTCGCATCAGGAAAGTCAGGCCGTCCTGCTCGGGCATCAGGATATCTACAACAGCGGCATCTGAACCTTGCGTTTCAACGCTGCGTAGTCCTGTATCGACGTCTGGAGCCGTGACTACGTCGTGCCCGAGGCCGGTGAGCATATCTTCCAGATGACTCAACATCATCGGATCGTCGTCTATGACGCAGATTTTCAAGATCGTTCTCCAGCCGACACACGCTTCCCATAACGAGGATACCGCGTTGTGACTCGGGGTCGTCAACCTTCACCGATACGATTCAGGGTTACCGCCGTCGTCGGGGCCGCGCTGATTTCACTACTTCTGGTTCTCACGGGCCTTGAACTCGTTCATGAATTCAACAGCAGCCGAACCCTCCGGACGGAGGTGAATCGGTCGTACGAAACCCGCCTTCAGATCGAGCGGGTCTTTTCCCTGCTGCAGGATGCGGAAACCGGGCAGCGCGGATACATCATCACGGGCGACGAGCGGTTCCTGGAGCCCTATTCCCACGCCCAGACTGAGCTGGACGCCCAGACGCGGCGTCTGTCGGACCTGTTTGACGTCGAGGCGGCCCAGGCCGCGGACATGAGCCGCCTGCAGGAACTGACCGCGCGCAAGCTCCATGTCATGGCCGCCAATATCCAGACGCGACAGACGCAGGGCGCGGAAGCGGCCATGGCGGACATCGCCACGGGACGCGGCAAGGCGATCATGGACGATGTGCGCGTGGTCGTCGCCCGGATGGTCGCCCGCGAGGCCCAGGCCCTGTCCGTCCGCGCCGACGCCGCCGAAGACCGTACGCAACGGACGGAGATCCTGGTCGGCCTTCTGTTCCTGGCCCTGACGGGGGTCATCGTCATCGCCGGTCTGTTGACCTGGCGCTATGTCGTGTCCCGTCAGAAGCTTCTGGCCGACATCCGGGCGACGGCCTCGCGCCAGCGGGCCATCTTCGACGGCGCCATCGACGCTATCATCACCCTGAACCCCAGCGGCAGTATCGAGACCGTCAACGCGGCGGCCGAAAAGATGTTCGGCTATGGCGCGGCCGAGCTGGACCGACGCGACATCTCGATGCTGGTGGACATGGCGCCCGACGGTGAGGGCGAGTTCCTGAAGCGTCTGGGGTCTTCGCAGGGCGCCCTGACCAAGGGGCTGATCCGGCAGATGGACGGTACGCGCCGCAACGGTGAGACCTTTCCCGTCGATGTGGCCCTGGGCGCCATGGAGCTGCCGACCGGCACCCATGTGGTGGCCGTGGTTCGCGACATCTCCGAACGGCGCCGGATCGAGCAGTTGAAGGACGAATTCGTCTCGACCGTCAGCCACGAACTGCGCACGCCCCTGACGTCGATCGCCGGATCGCTGGGCCTGCTGGCGGGCGGCGCGGCCGGGGCCCTGCCCGAGAAGGTCGCGCGTCTGATCCAGATCGCCCATTCCAACAGCCAGCGACTGGTCCGGTTGATCAACGACATTCTGGATATCGAAAAGATCGAGTCCGGCAAGCTGCGGCTCGAACTGGCGTCGCTGGACCTGCGTGAGGTGGCCGAACGATCGATCGAAGGGGTCAAGGGATATGCCGACGAGCTGGGGGTGACCCTGTCGCTGGCGACCAACGAGGCGGCTCCGGTGCGCGGTGACGCCGACCGGCTGATCCAGGTGGTTACTAACCTGCTGTCCAACGCCTCGAAATTCTCGCCCGCCGGCGGGGTAGTCAAGGTGACGGTGGATCGCGAGAAGCGACTGGCCCGCCTGAGCGTCGTCGATCAGGGACCAGGCATCCCCGACACCTTCCGCGCCCGCATCTTCTCGAAATTCGCCCAGGCGGACGGATCGGACACCAGGGCCAAGGGCGGCACAGGGTTGGGGCTGGCGATCGCGCGCGAGATTGCGGAACGCCACGGCGGAAGGCTGTGGTTCGAGTCCGCGCCGGGCGAAGGCGCCAGCTTCCATCTCGACCTGCCTCTGGCCGACAGCGCCACGGGTGACCAGGACGCCGACCTGCCCTGCCTGCTGATCGTCGAGGACGATGCGGACGCTGCCGAGATTCTGCAGGAGATGCTCGAGCGCGACGGGTTCGCCGCCGACATCGCCACGACCGCCCGGCAGGCCTTGTCGATGGCCATGTCCGGCCGATACGCGGCGGCTTTGGTCGACCTGCATCTGCCGGACGCCGATGGCATCGGCCTGATCCGGCAGCTTCGCGAGAACCGCGAGACCCGGCATCTGCCGGTTATCGTGGTTTCGGCCGACATCGCCTACGGCAAGGCGCGCGGGCGGTCTCTGGAGGTCGTGGACTGGCTGCAGAAGCCGTTCGACCAGTCGCGGCTGCGCGAGTCGATCGCCGCCGTTTACCGGGGCGATGGCGGGCGGCTGCCGGTCATCCTGCACGTCGATGACGACCGCGACATTCTTGAGGTCACCGCCGCCGCCCTGGGCAGTACGGCCGAGATCATCCCGGCGGAAAGTCTGGGCGCAGCGCGACTGGCGCTGACCAAACGACGGCCGGATTTGGTCATCCTCGATCTGGGGCTGCCGGATGGCTCCGGGCTGGAGCTGCTGGGCGACCTCGGCGACGAGACAGGACAGACGGTGCCTGTGATCATCTATTCGGCGCAGGAGATGGACGCCTCGGTCGCCAATCGCGTCGACGCCATCCTGACCAAGTCCCGCACCTCGCTGGCCGGGCTCGCTCGCACGGTACGCCGCCTGACCGACACCAAGACATCCGAAGGAGGCGACGCACCATGAGCCAGTTGAAGATCCTTCACGTCGACGACGAGCCGGACATCCGCGAAGTTGCAGAGCTGGCGCTTAGCATCGACCCTGACATGGAAATCCGGTCCGCTTCCTCAGGACTGGATGCGCTGGATGTGCTGGGCGGCGAAGGCTGGACGCCGGACGTGATCCTGCTGGACGTCATGATGCCCGAGTTGGACGGACCGGGAACCCTGCAGCGGCTTCGCGCCCTTCCCGGGCACAGTCAGACACCCGTGATATTCATGACCGCGCGCGCCCAGGCCCAGGAACAACAACGCTTCATCAATCTCGGCGCGGTGGCCGTCATCATCAAGCCGTTCGACCCGATGATCCTGGCGGGTCAAGTCCGCGACATCCTAGCGGGCGCCGGGTCGTGACCGACGCCTTTCAGGCCCTGCGCGCGCGCTTTCGCGTCAGAGCCGGGGAGGAATTGGCGCAATTGCAAACCCTGACGGCCGTGTCGTCCGACTCGGTCGAACTGCGTCGACTGGTGCACAATATCGCCGGGGCGGCCGGGACCTTCGGTTTTCCCGCCCTCAGTCAGGCGGCGATCGTCATCGATGACCACTATGCGGCGGGCGAGCAGCCCCCGGCCGATAGCTTTAGAACATTGGCCCAAGCCCTTTCGGACGCCGCGACGGGCGCCTGATCAGTCCGAATCGATCGGCTGAAGATACGGGCGTGACGCAAGGATGGCCTGACTGCGATTCCCCACGCCCAGTTTGCGGAAGATGGCCGACAGGTGCTGCTTCACCGTACCCTCTGTCAGGTTCATGTCGCCGGCGATCTGCTTGTTCAGGCGCCCGTCAGCGAGGGCCGTCAGCACACGCAGCTGGGCGGGCGACAGGGTGGCGACCCGCTTCTGGAAATCGGCGGCGGCGGCCGAAGGGGGCGGCGTATCCGGCCAGGCGACGGCCTCGCCTCGCAGGATCGTGCCCACCGCATTGACCAGAACACTGACCGGCGCCGCCTTGCTCAGATAGGCCGAGACCCCGAACGTGCGCGCCAGCGCTACGGTATGGGCGTCTGCGCGGGCGGAAACGATGGCGATTGGACAGGCCGGAACCAGTTGCTGCAGCCGCAGCAGGGCGCTGAACCCGGTCGCATCGGGCAGCATCAGGTCCAGCAGGATCAGTTTGACGCGAGCCCCATTGGCCCGGACATAGGTCTCGGCTTCAGCGGCCGAAGCGACCCGCCCGACCTCCAGATGCGGATAGGCCGCCCCGACCGAAATCTCGAAGGCTTCCCCGACCAGAGGGTGGTCGTCGACGATCAGGACAATCCAGCGCATGGGTAGGTACAGCCTCCAGTGTCGGCATAGTTACACAACCACAAGCGGAGGCAAGACGCAGGAAATACGATTAACAAGAGATTTACCGATTTCAGTCACGACTAACCTGTTTGTGGTAAATACAAAGTAACCAAACTCTCAGGATGAGTACTGATGGGGTCGATTTTATATAACTTTGGTTCCTTTTGAGGCCATATATAGGTCTCGTTGGTGGACGACCCCGGCCCTGGTCGTCATCACGGCGTCAAGTTGCACAGCACGCAGCAAGGAGAACGTCATGTCCAAGACCCTGTTCATCGCCGCCGCCGCCGTCGCCGCCGTCGCGGCCGTTTCCAGCCCTGCCCTGGCGCAGTCGTCGGCCTCGACCACCGGCACGGGTTCGATCACCATCATCCGTCCGCTGACCATCACCAAGAACGCCGACCTGAAGTTCGGCACGGTGGTCCGCCCCGGCACCGGTTCCGGCACGGCCGTCGTCAGCGCCGCCGGCGCCCGCTCGGTCACCGGCGGCGTTGTCGGCCTGGCCTCGGGCGACACCCCCGCCGCTGCCCAGTTCACCGTCGCCGGTGAAGGTGGTCAATCGGTCTCGGTGACCATCCCCGCCAGCTTCACCATGGCGAACGGCTCGGACAGCCTGACCGTCACGACCTCGAACAATCTGACAGGTTCGGCCGCCTCGCAGACCCTGAGCAACGCTCTGGGCGCCGCGGGCTCGCTGGTCTTCAACGTCGGCGGCAGCGTGCCGATCACCTCGACCTCGGCGACCGGTCTGTATAGCGGAACCTTCACCGTATCGGCCGCTTACAACTAAACCCCGCGCGATTTACTTCAATCGCGAGTGCGATGAAGGGTTAACGCTTTCGGCCTTACCCTCGCCTTCGCACAACGTCACCGGGTCCTCGACAATGCTCAGATCGATCATCGCCGCCGCCACCGCAACGCTCCTTATGGGCAGCGCCGGAGCGGCCGCGGCTCAGGTGGGCGCCGATCTGAACATCTCGCCGCGGCGGGTCACCTTCGACGAGGGCGAGCGATCGGCCTCGGTCTATGTCTTCAACCAGGGCGACGTGGCCGCCACCTACACGGTCGAACTGGTTGATCGGGCGATGTCGCCCGACGGCCAGATCCGTGCGGTGTCAGAGGCGCCCGACGCGCCCCATTCGCCGTCGGCCGCCGACTTCATCCAGTACACGCCTCGCCGCATCACCCTGCAGCCCAAGGAAAGCCAGGTCGTACGCCTGCGCGTCCGGCCGCCCGCGGATGAAACCGCGCTCGAATACCGCACGCACCTGACGGTCACCGCCCTGCCGCCCGAGGACGCCGGCTTCACCGCCGCCCAGGCCGCCCAGGCCAATCCGGACGAGGTGGCGCTTCAGGTCATCGCCCTGTTCAGCGTCAGCATTCCTCTGATCGTGCGTGAAGGGGCGATCGACGCCCGCGCCGCCGTCGAGAATCTGAACCTGATCGCCCCGGTCGAGGGCGCCCCCAACGGCGCCGTCGGTCTGGATCTGGTCCGGCTGGGCGCCAACTCCGTCTATGGCGACGTCGAGATTCGCGCCGGCTCCGGCGCGACCGAACGGGTCGTCGGTCTGGTCCGCGGCATCGCCGTCTATCCCGAGATTGCACGGCGTACCGTTTCCGCTCCTCTCGCCTCGCCCGTCGCCGCCGGAGAGACTCTTCGCGTCCTCTACCGCGACGACGACGCCAAACCGGGCTCGGAACTGGCGACGGCGACCTTCACGGCGCCATGACCGCGGGCCATCCGGTCGTGGCGCTGGTGGTCGTTGCGATGGCCTCCGGCGTCGCCCCGCCCGCCGTCGCCCGTCAGGTGGTGAACAATCTGGTCGCCGCCGCACAGCCCCTGCCCTTCTCGGCCGACGACCTGCTGTTCATGGAGGTCACGGCCGACGGGTATCAGCTAGCCGAGACAATGAATGTCTATGCCTCCCGCGCCGGGGTGTTCGTGCCGCTGGGCGAGTTTGCCCGGGTGCTGGATTTCGCGGTCGGCGTCTTCCCGGCTGAGCGCCGGGCCGAGGGCTGGGTCCAGTCGCGCGATCGCCAGCTGAAGATCGACCTCGACGCCGGGTCGGCCATCGTCGGAGACCGGATCGTCACCTTCAGCCGGGCCCAGGTCGCCATCTACGACAACGACCTCTATGTCCGCGCCGATCTGGCAGAACAGCTCCTGCCATTGAAGCTGCGTCCCGACGTCAATGCCCAGACACTGGCGGTACAGCCGACCGAGCCGCTGCCGTTCCAGCAGCGACTGGCGCGTGAAGCCCGCGCCGCCGGGCTGGGCGCCCGACAGGCCCAGACGCGCGTCGCCGTCATCGACACACCATACGCCCTGTTCACCGCCCCCGCCTTCGACGTGAACTTGGGCGGCATGGTCACGCGCGACGGTCAGGACCAGACCCGCAGCTATGACGTCCGCATGGCGGGCGACCTGGCCCACGCCGGCTTTCAGGGCTTCGTCGGCTCGGACCAACATGGTGAATTGAACGACGTCCGCGTCCTGTTCGAGCGCAAGGACGCCAGCGGTCACGCCTTGGGCCGTTTCGGGGGCCGCCGCGCGGCGGCCGGTGACGTCTTCAGCCCCTCGATGGCTCTCGGCGCCGGCAGCGTCAACGGCCGTGGCCTTTACTACAGCTCGGCTCCGCTGGAGGTTCGCGACCTCGCCACCCCCCTGAACCTTCGTGGCGAACTGCCGCTGGGCGAAGAGGTCGAACTGTATGTGAACGAGGTCCTGCAGGCGACCCGCACCTCGGCCGATCACGGCCGGTACGAGTTCCTCGATGTGCCCCTGACCTATGGCCTGAACACCATCCGCCTGGTCTTCTACGGTCCCCAGGGCCAGTCGCGCGAAGAAGTGCGGCGGATCAATTTCGGCTCTGGCCAGATCGAGGCCGGTCGACTGGTCATGCGCCTGGCGGCGCTGGAACAGAACCGCACGGTGTTCGAGATCAACAGCGCGCCCGACGATCCGACCACGGGTGAAATTCGGCTTGCGGCCCTGTTCGACTATGGAATCAGCCCGGCCCTGACGGTCAGCGGCGGCGTATCCCGCTATTCGCCGCGCGGTCAGGCCCTGACGGTGGGCCAACTGGGCCTGCGCGGTTCGCTGTCCGGTCTGGGGACCCAGATCGACGTGGCGAGCGACAGCCAGGGTGGCAGCGGCGCGACCGTTGGGCTGGCGGGCCGGCTGTACGGAATATCCGTGGTGACCCGGCATGCCGAGTACTGGAACGGCTTCATCGATGAGACCCGCCAGATCGGAATCTCTGAGGGCATGCTTCTGAAGCGCGCCAGCGACTTCCGCGCCGATGGCCAGATCCGCATCGGCGATGATTTCAACATCCCCCTGTCGCTGGACATGCGTAGGATCGAGAGGATCAACGGGGCCGAGACACTGAACGCCGAGTTCCGCACCTCTGCGCCAATCGACCGCTATTACCTGTCCACCAGCCTGTCCTACGCCGAGGAGCGCACGCCCGTGGGGAGGCAGCGCGGCCTGTTCGGCGCCATCGACGTCGCCACCCTGATCGCGGCGAGAGCCCAGTTCCGCGGCGGCCTGTCCTATCGCGTGTCGCCAGAGGTCGCCCTGGACAGCGCCTACGCCACCGCCGACATCCAGCTGAACGATCGCAGCACCCTGCGCCTCAGCGCCGTGCACAGCCTTGGTGTCCGCGAGACGACGGCGTTTCAAGCCTCCGCCTTCTACCGCGCCTCACGTTTCGACGTGTCGCTGACCGGAGCGTATGAGACGGACTCGGGCGACTGGAGGCTGGGTCTGCAGATGGGCTTCGGCCTGACCTTCGACCGCGACACTCGGCGCTATGAGGTCGTGCGTCCGGGCGTCTCGACCGGCGGATCGGTCGCCTTCGACGCCTTCGTCGACGCCAATGGCGATGGCGTCCGGCAGGCGGGCGAGGCCCCCGTCCCCAATGTCGTGCTGGAGACCCAGGGCGGGGCCGTCGTCACCGACGCCAATGGCCGCGCTTTCGCCCCCGGCCTAGGCGACGGTGCCGCCGTGCAGATGAGGGTCAATCTGGAGGGCATCGACGATCCCTTCATGCTGGGTAAGGCTGATGCGATCCGCACCGCCCCGCGCCCCGGCCGCACCGCCGTCGTCAGCTACGCCATGCAACAGAGCGGCGAGATCGAGCTGACCGTGCTGCTCGATCGCCCCGGCGTCGAACGCCGACCTCTGGCCGCCGTGAACCTGAGACTCGAGCCCGAGGATGCGCGTCCAGTGATCGCCGCACGCAGCGACCACGCCGGAGTCGTCTTCATCGAAGGCGCCGCGCCGGGGACCTACAGGATCAGGCTGGATCCACAACAGGCCGCCGATCTGGGGCTGTCGCTGGACGGCGATCCCGTCGTCGTCGTGCCGCCCGATGGCGGCTTCGTGCGGTTCGGCGAGATCATCGTGCGTCTGGCCGGGGGTGGAACAGCATGACGCGCGCCTTCCTGACAATCCTCGTGACGGTCGCGGCACTGGCTTTCAACGCACCGGCCATGGCCCAGATTTCGGTGTCGCGAACGCCCGCGGCCAACGCGCCCGTGTTGGGCACGGTCATCCGCGGCGGCACGACCTCGACCTTTTCGGTCAGCACAGCCGGCGTGGTCACCCGCACCTCTGGCGATGCGATCCGCCTGACAGGCGGCTCCGTCACGGCCCCGTCGTTCAGCGTCGTCTGCAACCTCGATATCCTGTGCAATCTTCGTTACATCCGCATCACGGTCCAGGCGACGGGCGCATCCGGTCCGCCGACGATCACGAAGTTTCGCGTCAGCGGCCTGACCGGCACGACCTACCGGCAAGGCTCCGCGCCCGCCGAGGCCAGTGTCCTGACCTTCGACCTGAATCCGTTCATCCTGCCGGCCTATGCTAATTTCACGATCGGCATGGACGTCCAGGTACCCGCAGGTGCGACCAGCGGCGTCGACACCTTCACCTTCAGCGTCACGGCGACCCAGCTATGAAAACCTTCATCCCGCTGACCTTTATCCTCGCCGTTTTCGCAGCGTCGCCATCTCTGGCCCAGACCCGCACGGCGACGGGGGCGATCCAGATCGAGCGCGCCCTGACGATGACCTCGGTGCAGCCCATGACCTTCGTGGCCGCGCCGCGTAATCTGCAGGGTGCGAACGGGGTCAATGGCTCCGAAGAGGCGCCCGCCAGCGCCCCGGCCATCATCGACATCACCGGCGATCCGGGCCGAATCTATCGCATACGCCTGCCGCCTTCGATCGAGGCGCAGGCGGGGAAAGGTCTGATCGACGGATTCCGCGTCTGGAGCGAGACGGCTGGTGACGTGTCGCGCACCCTCGCCGGAAGACTGAACGATCAGGGCACGGACCGGCTGCACATCACGGGAGCCCTGACCCACGTCTCGACACTCGCCTTCAGCGACATGCGCGCCGCCGTGCCTGTCCGCGTCGATTACGAGTGAACCCGGGCGCGGCTGTTCGCCCCTCCGGCGACCGTGGACAGTCCGGGCGGCCTCGCCCATAGGGGGCGCGTGAGCTCCCCTGCCCCACCTTCGGCCAGCCTTTCGTCCCGGCGACATGACCTGGACTGGATTCGCATCGGCGCCTTCGGCCTGCTGATCGTCTATCACGTGGGTCTGGCCTATGGCCCCTACGACTGGCACGTCCACAGCGCCCATACGCTGGAGTGGATCCGCGAGGCGGTGCTGATCACCAATCCGTGGCGACTGACCCTGCTGTTCCTCGTGTCAGGTGCGGCGATCCGCTTCATGACGTTGAGGAAGACACCGGGCCAGGTGGCTCAGCTGCGTCTGGCGCGCCTGGGACCACCCCTGATCTTCGGGGTCCTGATTCTGGTGTCGATCCAGTCCTGGATCGAGGCGATGGACAAGTCGCATACCGCCATCACCTATCCGGCATGGCTTTGGCACGAGTTCGGCCCCGCCGGGCTGGCCAATGGCGTGCCGCTTAATCACCTGTGGTTCGTCCTCTACATCGCCGTCTACAGTTTCGTGGTCGTCTGGCTGCTGACGAAGCCGGCGTGGATTGAGGCGGTAGAGACCCGGATCGCGCCCCTGCTGTCGGACTGGCGCGTGCTGGTCTATCCGGCACTGGCCCTGATCGCGGCGCGGATCTTCCTGTTCCCGATCTTCGGCATCACCAACGCCCTGTTCTGGGACTGGTACAACCATCTCGTCTCGCTGGGCGCCTTCCTGTTCGGCTTCTTCGCCGTGCGTCAGCCAGCGATCTGGCGCGATCTGGAGCGGTTTCGCTGGGTCGGGGTCGGGGTCGCGGCCTGCGCCCTGCCGTTGATGATGCTGCAGGTGGCCCATCCCGGCGGCGGGGCCTTCTGGGGCGCGCCGCGTAACCTGGTTGTGGCCATCGACCAGTGGGCCGTGATCACCGCCGTCCTCGGCTTCGCCAGCCGTCATTTGCGCGCGGCCAACGGCCCCACCCTGACCTATCTGAACGACGCGGTCTTCACCCTGTATCTGGCGCACCAGACGATTTTGGTCGTGGCCATCTGGCTGGTTCGGCCGGCTGGCCTGCCGGTCTGGATCGAGGCGCCGACGCTGGTGGCGGTGACGCTCGGCGGCAGTCTGGTCGTCTATGAGATCGTGCGGCGCATTCCGCTGCTGAGGCCGATCTGGGGCCTGCGTCCCCTGCCCGGCCGCCCGACCTTCGCCGGCTGGGGCCAGACGAAGTTCCGCCGCCGCCGCGTGCTGCTGGCGCTTGGCGTGCTGGGTCCCGTTCTGGCGGCCGTCGCCGTTCTGGCCGCCATCCTCGCCTACCCCGGCTTTGACAACGCGCGTCAGTATCTCAGCGAGCTGGGCGGCGAGACGGCGGCCATGCCGATGATCTTCAACGGCGGCGTTTTTATAGCCGGCGTCATGGCCGGACTGGCGGGGGTCGGTTTCGGTCTGGCGATCGTCGCCATCACCCGGGCCCATATC
>Ga0247808_10000951_pt1 | contig 14061 bp, 18 predicted proteins | sample UWRJL089202R1_FD_179914 | JGI IMG/M metagenome (GOLD analysis project Ga0247808, IMG submission 179914) | Plant litter microbial communities from Arlington Agricultural Research Station in Wisconsin, United States - UWRJ-L089-202R-1 | ecosystem: Environmental > Terrestrial > Plant litter >... | reverse complement strand
CGGCGTCTCGGTCGCGGCCAACTGGAACGCCGGGCCTTCGTAGCGGATCGAGCACGAGGCGTTGGGCGCCAGTTCCGGCAGCATGAAGATATTCAGGGCCGCGCGCCGGATCTGGCCAGCGCCGCAGTCCATCTGGATCTCGATGGGCCCGAGCCGACCGCCGGACTTCAGGTCCTTCAGGATTGTCGTTACCTTGCGCGCGCTCTCGGCGGTCAGCCGCTCGACCAGCGGGCGGCCCTGAAACGCGGCCGGGCCGACGCTGGCCACCGGACCTGAGCCCAGCACCATGGCCACCGCGCCGTCAGGCGACAGCTCGACGAGCAGGTCTGACGAGGCGAAGGCGAAACCGAGGAGACGCTTGCGAATTGGCATGCGCGAGTCCTAACCGCCGAGGTCTTAACCTTCGCCGCAGCGACAGGGTTAACGAGACGAAACTCGGGTCGGGGTCAGGCGTTGCGGTTCAGGGTGATGGCCGTGCCGTCGCCCGCCGTCGCCCGGCCGGAGGCGCCATAACCGCTGCCCATGGCGCGGGCCGCGGCGACCTCTCCGGCGATGGCCTGGACCAGACCTTCGGAGATAACGCGGGCGGCCTCGACGGCCCGGGCGTGCCGGGACAGCACATCCTCGAATTTCTCTGTCGCCTTGATCAGGGCCATCCGTTCGCTGGCGGGGGCCGAGGCCATGATGGCGGGCGCCGCCTTCAGCTGGGCCGATTCCCGCCGGTATTGGTTGGCCAGTTCCTGCGTCTGGGCCAGACCGGTGACGACATCCTGTGGCCGGCGTTCGGCGAAGGCGGCGGTTTCGCCTTCCAGACGGTTGGTCAACTGTTCGGTCAGCTTGACCAGGCGGCGGGCGTGGGCGGTGGCCGTCACCGGGTCGGCGGACGGGGCGGGGTGACCGTTCATTGACGCGCCTCCTGCATCTTCAACATTTCGGACATGACGGTGTCGGCCAAGCCGATGCCGCCGGCCTTGACGGTGGTCTTGGCGATGGCGTCGATCATGAAGCTGCGCCACGTGCCCTCGGCTTCGCCGCCGCCGAACGGTCCGTCGGTCGACAGGCCCTCGAACATCGGCTTCAGCATCTGCGAGAGGAACGAGGCCTCGAAGTCATCGGCCGTCTTGCGCATCCGCGCGGTCTGGGCTGCGGAAGGCGCGCCGGGCAGGGCCGCTGGCGCGGTTGGCGCGCCGCGCAGCAGATCGGGTGAAACGCTGAGATCGCTCATGATCACATCACCTCGATTTCGGCCTGCAGGGCGCCGGCGGACTTGATGGCCTGCAGGATGCTGATCATGTCTCGGGGCGAGACGCCTAGGGCGTTCAGGCCGTTGACCAGGGTCGACAGCGAGGTCGAGCCGTTCACGATCCGCATCTCGCGTCCCAGCTCCTCCTCGACCGTCACGTCTGACTGCGGCACGACGACCGTCTGACCCTGGCTGAAGGGGGCGGGTTGGCTGACCTGCGGGTTCTCCTGGACCGAGATGGTCAGATTGCCCTGTGCGATGGCGACGGTGGAGATGCGGACGGCCTCGCCCATGACGATGACGCCGTTGACCTCGTCGATGATGACCTTGGCGGGCGCATCGACGGCGACGGGGATGTTTTCGACCCGGCTGATAAAGGCCGACATCCCCATCTGGGCCGGGGCGCGCAGGGCGACGACCGATCCGTTCTCGGCCAGGGCCGTGTTGGGATAGGACTGGTTGATCGCCGCGGCCATGCGCTGGGCGGTGGTGAAGTCGGGGTTGCGCAGGGTCAGCCGCACCTCGGGCTGGGCGTCCAGCTGGAAGTTCGTCTCGGCCTCGACCGTGGCGCCCGAGGCGATGCGGCCCGCCGTGGGCACGCCGCGCGTGACCGAAGAGCCCGACCCGCCGGAACCGGAGACCGAACCTGTCTGCACAGACCCTTGCGCGACCGCATAGACCTGGTTGTTGGCGCCCTGCAGGCTGGTGACGATCAGAGTTCCGCCCAGCAGGCTCTTGGCGTCGCCGAGGCTGGCGACATTGACGTCGATGCGCGAGCCCGGCGTGGCGAAGGGCGGCAGGTCCGCGGTGACCATGACGGCGGCGGTGTTCTTGGTGTTGGCGTTGGCGCCGCGGATGTTGACGCCCAGACGCTCAGTCATGCCTTCCAGGGACTGACGGGTGAAGGGGGCGTTGCGCAGGCTGTCGCCGGTGCCGTTCAGCCCGACCACCAGGCCGTAACCGACCAGCTGGTTGGTGCGGACGCCCTCGATCGAGGCGATGTCCTTGATCCGCGACTGGGCCTCGACCGAGGTCGCGGCAGCGACGACGGCGAGGGAGGCGACAAGGGCGGCAAGCAGTTTTTGCATCGGTCGGACGTCCAGTGCGGATGGCGTTAATCGCGATGCGAGGATCGTGCCGCACGGAAACATCAACAAAATCAGCACCGATGCCGTTCGGGAATGCATATCAGGCGGCAGAAACTGCCCGGCCATTAACCAAACAGTGACGGTCCCCGCCCGATGGTCCGGTCATGTACCGGAGCGTCTCCTCATGAAGGTAACCGGCCCCACAGGCACGCAGTCCACCTCGTCCGCCCGCCCGGCGCGGGGGGCGGGCGGCGGATTCAGCCTGACCCAGTCCGGATCGGCCAGCGCGCCAGCGTCTCCGGCGGCGTCGACGTCGGTCAGCGGTGTCAGCGATGTCTCCGCCTTGATGGCGCTTCAGGGCGTCGAAAGCGCCACCGAACGTCGACGCCGTGCGATTCGCCGAGGCGGCGGCCTTCTGGACCGCCTCGACCAGTTGAAACTGGCCATGCTGTCAGGGGAGGCAGGCGAGGGCGCCCTCGACAGCCTTGGCCGTATGTTGCGAGAGGAACGGCCATCGGACGCCGACGAAGGCCTGAACAGCCTGTTGGACCAGATCGATTTGCGCGCCGCCGTCGAGCTCGCCAAGGCAGAAGTTCGCCGCAACGCAGCATAAACGCGGTCAATTTCACCGCTGGTGTTGCGCTGCAACCGTCAGGTGAGGATGAAATGTCACGTTCTAGCGTTTGCCAGGCTTAACAGGATCACGGACGCGCGAACCGCGTTGCTCCGACTCTCTGGTCTGCCTATAGGCAGGGTTGCGCCACAGGGGGGCGTTTTTGTTGAAGAGCGTGAGTGCGATGAACGCAGTTGCGTCCATAGTCGCCGAAGAGCCGGTCGCGTACCGGCCTTCCGAAGACGAACCGTTCATGAACGAACGGCAGCTGGCCTATTTCAAACACAAGCTGATGGCCTGGAGGGATGATATCCTCCGGGAGTCGAAGGGCACCGTGGTCAACCTGAAGGCCGAGACGGAGAACCATCCGGATCTGCTGGACCGCGCCTCGTCCGCTTCGGATCGGGCGCTGGAACTGCGAACCCGCGATCGCCAGCGCAAGCTGATCTCCAAGATCGAGGACGCCATCCGACGGATCGAGGACGGTTCCTACGGCTACTGCGAGGATACCGGCGAACCGATTTCTCTCGGCCGTCTCGAAGCCCGCCCGACGGCGACCCTGTCGGTCGAGGCCCAGGAACGTCACGAGCGTCGGGAACGGGTTCACCGCGACGACTAAACCCGGGCGATCTTCCTGTCGGGGACGCTGAGAGCGGTCTGAACGGAGTTGAATCGGCCTATGCCTTGACTTGGCGGGGTTGCGGCGCGACCTACGCGCCTCGTTTCCCAAGGTCGCCTGTCCATGTCCGTCAAGGTTCGTTTCGCCCCGTCGCCGACGGGTAAGCTGCACGTCGGCAATGTCCGCACCGCGCTGGTGAACTGGCTGTTCGCCAAGGGGCAGGGCGGCAAGTTCGTTCTGCGCATCGACGACACCGACCTGGCCCGGTCCACGCCCGAGTTCGAACAGGGGATCGAGGACGATCTGACCTGGCTCGGCATGCTGTGGGACGAGCGCTACAACCAGTCGAAGCGTTTCGACCGCTATGAGGACGCCGCCGAACGGCTGAAGGCCGCCGGCCGCCTCTATCCCGCTTATGAGACCGGCGAGGAGCTGGATCGCCGCCGCAAGGTGCAACTGGCCCGAGGCCTGCCGCCCGTCTACGACCGCGCCGCCCTCGAATTGACCGAGGCCGAGAAGGCCGCTTACGAGGCCGAGGGGCGCAAGCCCCACTGGCGCTTCAAGCTGGATCGCAGGCGCGTGTCCTGGGAAGATCTGTCGCGCGGCCACGCCGAGGTGGACACTGCATCCATGTCGGACCCGGTGCTCATCCGTGAGGACGGCCTGTTCCTGTACACCCTGCCGTCCGTGGTCGATGACATCGACATGGAGATCACCCACGTGATCCGCGGCGAGGACCACGTCACCAACACCGGCGCCCAGATCGAGATCTTCGAGGCCCTGATCGCAGCCGGCATGGGCACGACCGTCCCCGGCTTCGCCCACATGCCGCTGTTGGTCGGCGCCGACGGTCAGGCCCTGTCCAAGCGTCTGGGCTCACTGTCGATCAGCGACATGCGCGAGCAGGGCTATGAGCCGATCGCCATCACCAGCCATCTCGGCCGGATCGGTACGTCGGACCCGCTGGAAGTCGGCGAGTCGGTCGAGGCCCTGGGCGCCAGCTTCGCCTTCGCCAAGATGGGCCGTTCGCCGGCGCGCTACGACACCGCCGATCTGGACCGCCTTAACGCCCAGGCCCTGCACGCCATGCCCTATGCAGTGGCGCAGCCGCGTCTGGCCGCGATCGACGCCGATCTGGGCGAAGGTTTCTGGAACATCGTCAGGTCGAACCTGCAGAAATTCTCCGATGTCGTTGAAATGGCGACCATCGTTCGTGGCCCGGTCACGCCGGTGATCGAGGACGCGGTTTTCGCCGAGGCGGCCCTGAGCCTGCTTCCGGCGGTGATCGACGAAACGGCTTGGTCGACCTGGACGGCGGCGATCAAGGAGGCGACGGGCGCCAAGGGCAAGGCCCTGTTCATGCCGCTGCGTCTGGCCCTGACCGGTCAGCAACACGGTCCGGATATGGCGGCCATGGCGCCGCTGATCGGCCGCGAGCGGATCGAACGACGGCTAAAAGGCGAGGCGGCCTGAGCCGCCTCGCCTTCAAAGCAATCCAGCCGTGCGTGGGTCGGGGCTGAGCCCGACCCTGTCGGGTCAGGCGTTGCAGACGGCCAGTTGTTCGGCGGTCAGGGCGGCGCCCTTCCACGAGAACTCGGTCACGGCGCCGAAGCGGGCGACGACGCGGCGGCAGGCGCGCGCGGCGGGCTGGCTGGAGCCGCCCGTGGCGGTGCAGGCCGCGCCAGCGCAGTTCCAGGTCGCGCCATCAATGATGATGCGGTTGGCCGGGGCCTTGCTGGCGTCGGCCAGAACGGCGCGGGTCGGCGCCGTTTCGGCGACGGCGGGGGCGGCGGCCGCGAACAGGGCGGCGGCGATCAGGATGGCACGCATGGGAAAGGTCTCCGCATCGGATCGAAGCGGTACGATCCGCTTCACGTGCGCACTGTCAGTTTTTATAGAAAACTGTCAAGCGTCGTTTTCAATCGAGACGCACTGGCGCTTAGCGCTGATCAGTTATCGCTGATCATGTTGCACGAACGGCGCATCCTGACCAGTCGCCATGGCGATGATCGCCTCGTCCACGGTGTCGCAGACGACCCAGGCCTGCAGGAAGGACGGCGGAGTCATTCCCTCGGCCACGCTGTGTTGCATCAGGGCGAAGAAGGTTTCCCAGAAGCCATTGATGTTGAGGAAGATGATTGGCTTGGCGTGCAGGTCCAGTCGCTTCCACGACAGCAATTCGACGACCTCTTCCAGCGTGCCGACACCGCCCGGGGCGACGACGAAGGCGTCAGACTGGTCGTACATCAGGGTCTTGCGCTCGTGCATCGAGGTGACGACCACAGTTTCGACGTCGTCGAACAACCGTTCGCGGCTGCGCAGGAAGGCGGGCATGATGCCGACGACCCGTCCACCGGCCGCATGGGCCGCACGAGCGGACGCCCCCATCAGGCCCACGCCGCCGCCGCCGTATACAAGCCGCCAGCCGGCCTTTGCGGTCGCGGCCCCGAACGCCGCCGCCGCCTCGACATAGGCGGGGTCGCCACCCTCGGCCGAGCCGCAGAACAGGCAGACGGACTTGCCGTCATAGGGGGCGACGAAATCGACAGGTTCGGCCATGGATCCTCAAACACACGAAAAACGAGACAGGCCGACCCACGCCGGTCTATCAGGGCTGACAGCCATATCGCTCCGACGGGCAGGATGAAACGGCGGATATTTACAACCTCGGCCCCGACAGTGGTCATGACCGTGGCTCTTCTGGCCGCCGCCTGTTCGGCGCCCGAGAACGTGCCGGCGCCCGCGCCCGCCAGAACCACCGGCTGGATCACCGCGCCGATGGTCCAGGGGGTCGAGCGGACCTCCGGGGGACTGGTCGTCACGGGGTTGGCGACGCCCATGGGGCGGGTCGTGCTGCGCGGCGAAGGCGAGACCGCCTATGCGACCGGCGCGACAGCCCAGGGCCGGTTTCAGCTGCGCGTTCAGCCGCCCGCCGCCGATACCTTGTTCGTTATCGAGGCGACCGATGGCCAAAACGTATCGCCGGCGCCATGGAGCTTGCTGGCGCCGCATGACCCGGGCGCGCCTGTCGCCCTGCTGGCCGCCGGCGCCGCGACCCGGCGATTGGACCGCGCTGGGGCGCTCGACGTCATCGACAGCGACGGTCACGCCGTGATCGCCTCCGGACGCGCGCCAGCGGGAACGGTCATCCCGGTCTCGATCGGCGGACGGGAACCTGTTCCAGCCCGGACCGGCGCAGATGGCCGCTGGAGCGTGGTGCTGGACGCCGGGGCCGCTACCGCAGGCGAGATCGTCGTGGGAGAAACCCGCTATGCTTGGCCCGGCCCGGGAAACGCGGCTTCCGGAGTAGGCCTGGTGCTGCAACCCGCCCCGGGCGGCTGGATGTTGGCCCGGGACCTTTCGCCCCGGTCACGTCAGGTCAGCTGGTTCCCGAACGCCGGTTGACGATTTGCGCCGGCTTAACCAAATCGGTCGATGCAGGCGAGGTCTTCATTCGAAGGCGTCACCATCACCGAACTTCTTCAACCCGGCGCACGCGTCGAGCTTTTTTCCTGCCCGCCGCTCGACGGTGAGGGCGGTCATGTCAGAAGCGAGTGAACGGCCGGTCAAGCGCGCGGCGGATGTCGTGTTCGCAGGCGGCAAGAGACCCAGCTCGGCGTTTCAGATTATGACCCGCCATGCTCTCCAACTCACTGATGACCAGGACCAAGCGTTCGCCTGTGAACGCCATCTCGCCTAAGTCGCTGAACCATCGGCGGCGTCAGTCCCCGATCCCGCGCCATTCCAGTGGGGCGGGCAGAGGTCCCGCGGCATAGTCGATCTGTAGCACCCGCCGCCGCCGGTCGCCGACGGATCGCGCCGACATATGCAAGATGGGCGTCACATAGGCCCAGACGTCGCCCGTGTCGGCCTCGCAGACCATGATTTGACCGTCTGCCGCGCGCTTGGCTGCAATGTCCGCAGGGACGTATCCAGCCAGATGTGAGCCTTTGCAGACTATCAGCGGCGCGTTCTCCGCATCTACCGGATCGAGGTGCAGCCTTAGCGTCGCCATTCCCTCCAGCACAGAGATCGGCGGCACGACGTGCAACACACCGGCTTTGGTCGACCAAGGGCCGAACCCCGGTGTCTCATGCCTTTCGCGTACCGGGATGGTGCGGTCCTGATGCCAGGCGACGATCCAGTTGGCGTCCGCGGACTTGTCGAACAGCACGGCCCGGACAGGACGGGCTCCGGGGCCGATTAGTCTCGCTGCGATCCGCCCGACCGTCCCTTCACTGGAAAGACGATCCGCCAAGTTCGGTTCAAGCTGCAACCTCGCTCCAGGCCGCCCTGTGATCTGTGGCTCAAGCCGGTCCGCCAGCGAGCCGGCCTCGGCGGAACTAAGGACGCCGCTAAACAGCAGCGCCCCATCGCGTTGGAAGTCGAGGTCGGCGTGCCGATTCACGGTCTTACCCCGGCGAGATCATCTTCTCCGGCCGGACGGCCTCGTCGAACTCGGCGTCGGTAAGGTATCCGCCGCCGACGGCCTCCTGACGCAGGGTGGTGCCGTTCTTGTGGGCTGTCTTGGCGATCTTGGCGCAGATATCGTAGCCCAGCTTGCCGTTCAGGGCGGTGACCAGCATCAGCGAGTTGTTCAGGCCGCGGGCGATATTGTCCTCACGGGCCTCGATGCCGACGACGCAGTTGTCGGTGAAGCTGATCGCCGCATCGGCCATCAGGCGGACTGACTGCAGGAAGTTGTAGGCCATCACCGGGTTGTAGACGTTCAGCTCGAAATGCCCCTGCGAGCCGGCAAACGTCAGGGCGGCGTTGTTGCCGAAGATCTGCACGCAGACCTGCGTCAGCGCCTCGCACTGGGTCGGGTTGACCTTGCCCGGCATGATCGACGAGCCCGGCTCGTTTTCCGGCAGGGCCAGTTCGCCCAGACCCGAACGCGGGCCCGAGCCCAGGAAACGGATGTCGTTGGCGATCTTGAACAACGACGCGGCTACCGTGTTGATGGCGCCGTGCGAGAAGACCATGGCGTCGTGGGCGGCCAGGGCCTCGAACTTGTTCGGGGCGGTGGTGAAGGGCAGACCGGTGATGGCGGCGATCTGCTCGGCGACCTTTTCCGCGAAACCGATCGGGGCGTTCAGCCCTGTGCCGACGGCGGTGCCGCCCTGGGCCAGTTCCATCAGGGCGGGCAGGGTCAGTTCGATCCGGGCGATGCCGTTTGCGACCTGTTGCGTATAGCCGCCGAACTCTTGGCCCAGCGTCAACGGGGTGGCGTCTTGGGTGTGGGTGCGGCCGATCTTGATGATGTGGGCCCAGGCCTCGGACTTGGCTTTCAGAGCGGCGTGCAGATGCTTCAGCGCGGGCAGCAGGTCGTTGACCACCTGTTCGGCGCACGCGACGTGCATGGGCGTCGGATAGGTGTCGTTGGACGATTGGCTCATGTTGACGTGGTCGTTGGGGTGGACCGGCTTCTTGGAGCCCATCTCGCCGCCCAGCATCTCGATGGCGCGGTTACTGATCACCTCATTGGCGTTCATGTTCGACTGGGTGCCCGAGCCCGTCTGCCAGACGACCAGCGGGAAGTGGTCGTTGAGCTTGCCCTCGATAACCTCGTTGGCGGCGGCGACGATGGCGTCGGCCAGTTTCGGATCCAGCTTGCCGAGGTCGCGATTGGTCTCGGCGGCGGCGCGCTTGACGATGCCGAGGGCGCGCACGACAGGCAGGGGCTGTTTCTCCCAGCCGATCTTGAAATTGCCGAGGCTGCGCTGCGCCTGGGCGCCCCAGTAACGGTCGTTGGCGACCTCGATCGGGCCAAAGGTGTCGGTTTCAATGCGTGTGTCGGTCATGCGCAGCACTCGTCTTCAGGCGTGGCGGGAGGATGCGCGGCGGTGTAGCACGGAGAGGCGAACGGGCAAGGACAGGAGAGCCTCATGGGACTGACTGCATTGATTCTGGCCGGAGCCTTGCTGGGCCAGCCGACCCCGGCCGAGGCCCATGTGGTCATCCATACGGAACGCGGCGACATAGCCCTGACGCTGGACGCGGCCCATGCGCCGATCTCGACCTGCAACTTCCTGCGCTATGTCGAGGCGGGACGGTATGCGGACGGAACATTCTTCCGCACCGTGGTCGCCGCGACCAACGCCAACCCCTATCCGATCGACGTGATCCAGGCCCAGACCACGGCCGGCAGCGACGATCCGGGCCTTGGCGCCATCACGCTCGAGCGGACGCGCGATACGGGCCTGAGTCACGTCGCGGGGACCATCTCCATGGCGCGCGACGGGCCGGATACGGCGACCTCCAGCTTCTTCATCGTGACCCAGGACACGCCCGCGCTGGATTTCGGCGGAGGCCGCAATCCGGACGGTCAGGGTTTCGCCGCCTTCGGCCATGTCACGACAGGGCTCGATCTGGTCCGCGCGATCCAGGCCTTGCCGGCGGTGGACGAGGCGATCGCCGAGCCGGTGAAGATCACTTCGGTCGAGTTGCTCGGCCCTGCCCCCGCCGCGTGCCGTCCTTGACGGCTGGCTGGATCGGAACCGGCAAGGTCCGCGCGCGCGAGACCGGCGACGTCGTCGAGATCACCATCGACGGCCTGACCACCCAGGCCAAATACTACAAGCCGCTGGTCTATGAGTTCATGCGCAAGGAGTGGGCGTCGCGCCCCTCCTATGGCGACTATGTCGTCGAGATCGTGATGGAGCACATCGGCGATCCGCCGTGGATGGATCTCGACAACCTGGCCAAGGCCCTGCTGGACGCCATCAAGGGATATCTGTTCCATGACGACAGCCAGGTCGCCCGGCTGCTCGTCGAACGCCACGAGGGCGAACGCGAGCGGATCACGATCCGGAGCTTCCCCCGGAAGCCGCGTCGGGCGGATGATTGAACCGCAGCGTCGGCAACAGAAGCTGCATATTGGCGCCGATGGACACTTGGGGTTCGGATGCGGGCGTCAGGTCCTCGGCCTGTTCGCGCCGTTTGACGCAGGCCCTGACGCCGTTGGCCAAGGCGATGAAGTCCGACGCCGTCGGCAGGGTCGAGATCACGCAGCCGTCGAAATAGGGATAGGTCGCGTCTTCGCTGCACCCGAACGAACTGCGGTCGCGACGGGCGGCCGTCATCACCATGCGGTCGGGTCCTGACAGGCTGTCCACGAAGATGCCGGAGTAGCAGGCGGAGACGATCACGACCGTTGGCCGCGCCCCGCACCATTCCCGTACGATCAGGGCCATGGTCTCGGGCGCCAGCACATGGTTCGCCCCGAACACCATGCCATCGGGCGAGCCGTGCGAGGTAAAATACAGCAGGCATCCCCGGGACGCGCGGGCGGTCGCCGCCGCGATGCCTTCCGTGGCCTCGGCGGCCGATACGGGGTCGGCGATGTCCGGACGCAGGGTGGCGTCATACATGTCGGCGCGGGCGAAGCCGGCGTGCAGGAATCCGGCCGTCAGATCACGGCGGGCGTTGTCGAAGGCTTGGATGGGTTCGCCATGGCTGGTGCGCCAGTCGGCGGCGACGATGGCCGAGGCCCAGCCGGAGAAGCGAGAGGCTGGCGCCTGCGCTGAGGCCATCTGCGGCGCACTCTGGCTCAGCAGGGCCAGCATCAGGGTTAGCAGGGTCAGGCGTCTGAAGATCATGGACTGGTCCGCGTCGAACCTGGCCAGACTATCGGTCCATTCGCGTCTGGATAGCCCGATACGAGGGGCAGAACCTATTTCTTGCGGAACTGGTCCAGCGACACGACCTTGGGGCCATCATCGTCGCCGACCTGCGTCGGACGGTTAGTCGACGGGGCCGGCATCTCGGCGACCGGCTCGCTCTCGATCTCTGGATCCTCGAACATCAGCTGGAACTGAACGCTTGGGTCATAGAAGCGGGTGACGGCCGTGTAGGGCACGGTCAGCACCTTGGGCATGCCGCCGAACTTCAGCATGACCGAGAACAGGTCGTGCTCGACGGCCAGGTCCCAGTACTGGTGTTGCAGGACCACTGTCATGTCGTCGGGGTATTTGGCCATGACGTCCGGCGGGACGCTGACGCCCCGGGCCCGGGTCTTGAAGGTGATGTAGAAATGGTGCTCGCCGGGAATGCCGGCAGGCAGGGCCGCCCGTTCCAGCGCTGCACGGATCACCCCGCGCAGGGCGTCCTGCGTCAGGGCGCCATAGTCCATCTCGTCGATATGGGGGGTGTCTTCCGACATCGTATCCTCGGCGCTGCAACGCGACTGATAACCGCGCGGGCGGCCGGACGAAAGCATGATTTGCCAAGAATAGTGCCAGGGGTTCTGTTGGCAGGCCCCCTGGCGGCCCCGCCTAAGGATCTGAACCCCTAGGACTTAAGATTCGAAATCAACCGAACCGCATTACGCGGCGAGGCGGACTTCTCCAGCGAAGTTATCGTTCGCAGTTAGAAAATGGCCCGATACGGTGGGCCAGGACGAGCGAAAGCAATCTTCTTTACACGTCCGTCGATGCTAGTCGGCCCCGCAGCGCCCGCGATACCGGGAGCGATTGGTGGAGCCGCCGGGAATCGCACCCGGGTCCGGTCCGCTTATTACAAGCGCGTTTATCGCCATATCCGGAGCAAGCCCCGGCGAGACCAATATAGGCTGTCCCGACGCCGCTTCCAAGATGTCTTTGACCTGGAAGGATCGCCGCCGTCACCAGCGACGGTCGTTGTCGCGCCAGTGGACCCGCTCGCGCCCGTATCGATGATCACGATTGTAGCCGCCGAAGCCGTAGCCGCACGGATCGTCCTCGGCGGAAAGTTCGCGCCCAAGAAGGCCGCCTACAGCCGCACCAATGGCCGCGCCGCGTTCACGGTCGCCCGGTCCGGCCAGCGCAGCGCCCGCCGCCGCTCCCAGCAGGGCGCCTGAAGCGGTCGCCCGGTCCCGGTTCTGGGCATAGTCTCGCTCACAAGCCGAGACATAACCGCCCGTCGTCGCGCACCCTGTACTGGCCAGTGCGGTCAGGATCAGCGCCGTCGCCGTGATCAGTCGTTTCATGCCGCGCCTCCGATGGAACTATGCGGCACAAACACCTCGCGGCGCGCTCCCGTTCCCGGTTCAGCCGTGACGTGGCCAGTCGGCGGTCTGGTTGCGGAACCAGGTCAGCTGGCGCTTGGCGTAGTTGCGGGTGGACTGTCGCGCGGCGTCGATGGCGGCTTCGAGTGATAGTTCACCCGCCAGATGGGCGCCGAATTCCCGGACCCCGACCGCCTTCATCGCCGGCAGGGCGGGGGGCAGGTCGCGGGCGACAAGGCGCCCGACCTCGTCCAGCGCGCCATCTTCCACCATAGTCAAGACCCGGCGATCGCAGCTGGCGTAGAGGCCGTCGCGCGCCGGCTCGATCACCAGCTTCTGGTACGTCCCCGGCGCCAGCAGCGGTTGGGTCGAGGCCTGCCAGTCCGACAGCGACCGGTCCGTCGATCGGGCGACGGCCCAGGCGCGCGTCAAACGTTGACGATCGCCGGTCGCGATGGCCGCGGCGGCCGGTGGATCGAAGGTCGTCAATCTCAGCCGGAACGCCGCCTCTCCCTCGGTGTCGTACAGGGCCATGGCCTCTTCGCGGGCGGCGGCGGGGATGTCGGGGATGTCGGCCAGCCCCTTCGTCAAGGCTGAGAAATACAGGCCGGTGCCGCCGACGATCAGCGCGGGCCGTCCCTCGGCCGCCAACGCCTCCAGCAGCGGCAGGACTTCGCGCGTCCATCGTCCGACCGACCAAGCGTCGGCCGCGTCGGCCAAGCCGTACAGCCGATGATCGGCGCGGGCCTCGTCCTCGACCGATGGCCGGGCCGACAGGATGTGCAGGTCGGCGTACAGTTGCTGGCTGTCGGCGTTGATGATGACCGCGCCCGTCCGCTCGGCCGTCTCCAGCGCCAGGCGGGACTTGCCCGAGGCGGTCGGGCCGGCGATCAGGGTTATCAGCGGCTGGGTCATGATATCTGACAGGGGGGCGGGCGAAATCGCCGCTCGCGGCGGCGGTCTGCGGGCGATAGAAGCACCCGTCCCCGCCTGCAAGCGTGAGAGCAAGCCTTTGATCGATCGTGCTTCCGTCATCGCCGTCCTCGACGCCATCTCCGACCCGAAGTCGGGGCAGGGGCTGGTCGCGTCCGGGATGGCCAAGGGCCTCACGGTCGCCGAGGACCGCGCGGGCTTCGTGCTGGAGGTCGCGGCCGGCGACACGGCCCTCTACGCCCCCGTTCGTGACGCCGCCGAGGCCGCCCTGAAGGCCATGCCCGGCATGACCCGCGTCTCCGTCGTGCTCAGCGCCGAGGCCGCACCCGCCGCGCCTCCGCGCCGCACTGCCGGCCTGTCGCCCGCCGCCGTTGACCAGACCCGGGCCAAGGCGCCCGTGCCGACCGATCGTCCGGCCCATGTCGGCCGCGTCCTCGCCGTCGCCAGCGGCAAGGGCGGCGTCGGCAAGTCGACCGTGGCCGTCAATCTGGCCGCCGCCCTGTCGGCGCGCGGTCTCTCGGTCGGCATTCTCGACGCCGACGTTTATGGCCCGTCCCTGCCGACCATGCTGGGTCTGTC
>Ga0247808_10000948_pt1 | contig 14070 bp, 11 predicted proteins | sample UWRJL089202R1_FD_179914 | JGI IMG/M metagenome (GOLD analysis project Ga0247808, IMG submission 179914) | Plant litter microbial communities from Arlington Agricultural Research Station in Wisconsin, United States - UWRJ-L089-202R-1 | ecosystem: Environmental > Terrestrial > Plant litter >... | reverse complement strand
TATGAGGCTCATTTAAATGACGAAATCTATAATCCATCTGACAATGAAGAATTTACCGAAACCGATGAGGATTTACAGGAGTTAGATCCGGATGAAGACGATTTAGAGGATGATCTGGAAGAAGATGAAATTGAAGAAGAAGATTCCGGAGAAGATTACACCGAAACTGATCCTTTGAAATTATGAAAATTACAAAACCAAAAAGAGCCGTTATTAACTAGAAATAACGGCTCTTTTTATTAAAAAATTATAGTTGGCTAATCTCCTATTTTTTCTAAAGGCGGAATATCATCCATTCTTTCCAGACGTTCTGCAAGTCCTGCTCTGGCTTCATTTAGTTCTTGTTCAGCTTTGCCTAATTCTTTATACCAGTCTTCTTTTCCAGTCTCCGATTTTTCTATTTTACGCATGATTTCGTAGATTTCTCCCTGCGCTTCCATGACAGCGAGTCTTTTGTAATACGTTAAGCTTTCGGTCATGTGTGCCAATGCAATCATTGCTGTTAAAAATGGATGGTTGTTTGTTACGTTGACATCTTTTACTTTTCCATGCTCCAATTCTACTTTTAGTGCAAAGGCAAACTCTTCCATATTAAAGCGTTCGTGTTTACTATTTGGATTAAAATACGCCTTAATTGCTTCAACATTATTCATCGTCGAAAGGTCTACATCGGTATCTTTATGTTCGTTTAAATCCCGATATATAACTGCCCCAATCGCTCTAGCTTCTTCTACTGTTGGATCATTATTAGAATCTTCAAAATCTCTTACTGACCAATCCCAATTTTCAGGATGAACTGGTTTAATGTATTTTTCACAAAAGTCTTTTACATCATTTTTCAGGCTTACCATTTCATCTCCTCTTCTGATATAAACATCTTGATAAACACCACTTTTTGTTCCCATAATAAATATAATATAATTACTTAAAAATTAAAACGACACATATATCATACGATAATGTGCCGTTTAGTTTCCCCTAATCTTGAATTCCTTTTCAATACCTCAAAGTTGCCATTTTGCATGAAAAACCGTTAACTCAAAACATTTAAATTTTATCTCAATCGGTTTAAATGTCAAATTCAGGCTGAAAATTTCCGATTAATTCTGAAAATGCAATTTCAGAATGCGAAAAATATTTTTGATTACTCCTACATTTTTTAGCTCTGTCAAAGTATTTTTCGATTGAACCATCTTCATAGCCAGCTGCAATTATCGGATGTACATAGTAGTTTTTGCAAACATTTTTAGTATTTCCTAAAGCTTGTGCGGTTACCTCAAAAGCATCTAAAATATTTTTTTTAATCTCCTTTTCTTCTGTCGTAGTTCCGATAGACATTAAAGTTTCAAAAAATATTAAAGAAGCAGCCCAGGTTCTAAAGTCTTTGGCGCTAAAATATTTTCCTGAAATCTCATGAAGATATTCGTTCACCATGTTGCTGTCAAGAACTTTACGCTCGCCATTTTCATCATAATACTTAAAAACTTCCCAACCTGGAATTTCTTCACACCGGCTTACCAGTTTAATCAATTGTTTGTTTCTTGTTGTTATTGTATGTTGTTTTCCTTTTTTACCGACGAACTCAAAACGTAGCGAATTTTTATTGATATTAATGTGTCGTTTTCTTAAAGTAGAAAGTCCGTAAGACTTATTGTCTTTCGCATATTTTTCATTACCAATTCGAATATGTGTTTCTTCCATCAACCTAATAACAAGTGCAATTACTTTGTTTTTTGACCACTCTTTTTGTTCTAAATCATGATCTACCTGTTCTCTTATTTTGGGAAGATGCTTTCCAAATTCGGCAATTTTATAAAACTTAGTTTGATTTCTGATCAGATTCCATTTTGGATGATATCGATACTGTTTTCTGTTTTTAACATCTGTTCCAATGGCTTGCAGATGTCCGTTGGTTAAATCTGTAATTCTAACATTCTCCCAGGCTGGCGGAAGCACTAAACTGTTAAAGCGTTTTAATTCACTTTGTCGTGTAATACTTCTGCCATTTTTTTTATAGATAAAGTTTTCACCTTCTCTTAGTCGGTGAATAGTGAGTTTATGATCATTTACATAAATCAAATCTAACTTTTCTAAAACCAATTGAGGCGTTTGTATCAACTGCTCCATTAGCTTTTCCTGGGTGGTTTTGATATTCATGATTTTATGAAGAAATTATTTTCTAGGTCTAAATAGTAAATCTAATTAGTTAGTACGAAGTGATTTTATAAGGCCTTTTTTGGACATGTAAGATCGACCCTGAATGCCTACTTTTCTTGCTTGTTGGTAAAGTTCATCCTTGCTCCACTCTTCATAAGGTTTTGCTCTGCCTCCTTTTTCAGCTGCATCCGGTGAGTTAGCAATTCGTGCTGATTTTTCTTTACTGTACCCTTTTTCTACTAGAGCATTATACTGTTCTTCATTTTTAATTCTTGAATCAGGCATAATAATTTTTTTTAAAGATTAGTGATTTGTGTTATACTCAAAATTGCAAAAAACACATAAGAAATCTGTTACATAATTCTTTTTGAAGCTTTCATAATTATCTCTACAATAATACATTGCTTATAACTTTTTTTTACTTAGTCTAAAAAGATCTAATTTTTGTTTAAGAATGAACTGTAACGCATTTTTATAGTTTTTTGTTAAATAATAAGATCTTATCCAAAATTACAAATATTTTTCTTAATTTAGAGAATTAATTAAGTAATATTTCATTTCTCTTTTTGAATACCACTCAGCAATTGACCTAAAGTTTGAATATTATGTTAGCAGTAAAACTTTAATTCAATACTATATATATGAGTACATTAAAACAAATTAGATTAAAAAATCATGATGAAGATATCATAAAAATCATCTCCAATACGTGTATCGCGTTTAGCAAATTACCTCTTATTTTTTATTATAAATTCTATTTAAAGAGATAAAATATTGTCTAAAAACTGTTCCTGAATTACTCTAAAAAAGGAAAATCAGAAATTTAATTATTTACAAAACAATTAAAAAAAGCGAAAATACACTTACCCAATATGGCATTACAAACTAGTACCACCATTAAAATTGGTGACATTATAATTGACAATTTCAGTAATTTAAAAATCAATCAGGACATTCATGCTCACAATACCTTTTCTGTAGAAGTGAGGCAGGATTTACTTGTACCCGAATTTAAAAGCGTCATGCCCGTTTCACAACGCTTATATGGTGAGAAAGTAATAATCGAAGTCAAACCTGCTGAAGGATTAGAGGATCTGCTGTTTTTTAATAATCGCAATGATTATGTACTGCATTTTTCGGGTATCGTAACCAAAATAAAAACCCGAAAATCCCGTTTTGAAGATCTCGAAGAAACCCTTTTTATTTCGGGTCACAGCTGTTCGATCCTTTTAGATGATGGTTTAAAATGTAATTCTTTCCATAATAAATCTTTAAACGATATTGTCACTGAAGCCAAAGCAGGTTATGATATCGATTTGAATATTTTTCCGTTTTACAAGAATATCCTGCCCTATACGGTACAATACAACGAAACTACTTTTGATTTCTTAAATCGTCTTGCCAAACGATACGGGCATTATTTTTATGACAACGGTCGTGTGATGGTGTTTGGCGCTCCGGGAACTTCGGGCGGAGAACCCACGTTGGTGTATGGCGCCAACATGCAGGAGTTTAGTTATGAAATGAAAGTATTGCCTTCTCAGCTTGAAATTATGGAGAACGACAATCGTACAGGAAATTTTTCGACAGATCAAACACTAAAGTACCGCAACGAATGCGATGGTTTTCAGCAGAATTTTTTAAACAAATCCAATGCTGTTTTCAATCAGACAGCGCAACAACAACTCAATCAGAATCCTGCCGGAGGAAGCGGTAAAACAGCTCTCGAAGAATACGCCAAAAACAAAATGCGTGCTGTGTTAGGCAAGCTAATGCAGGTAAATGCAAAAAGTGAAGTAGCGGGAATTACACTGGGCAACTCAGTACGTATAACCGGTGTAGACGTTCAGCTTGAAAGCTCGTATTGTGTAACAAGCATAACGCATTTTTGCGAAGACGAGGGAACTTACGAGAATCACTTTACCGCCGTGAACTTAAACGGTTCTGTTTTTTCTCCTCAAACCAATCCCGATTTAGTTCCGCACTGTGTAAGCCAAACGGCAATAGTTACCGCCAACGCTGATCCCGATGGATTAAGTTTTGTTCAGGTGCAAATGCCGTGGCAACAAGCGAAGAATAAAACAACGCCTTATATTCCGATGCTCCAGGATTATGGAGGAGCTGGCAGAGGTTCGCATATTATACCCGAAGTAGGTGATACTGTTTTGGTAGAGTTTCAGGGCAATAATGCTGAATTGCCTGTGGTTCGAGGCATTATGACCAATACGAAACAAAAAAGCGGTTTCAGCACACCAAACAACGACCTCAAAGTACTCGCCACCAGAAGTGGTAATCAACTCGTGATGAATGACAGCGCCGGAAGCATTTTGTTTCAGGACGCTTCTAACAATAGTATAACGTTAGACGGCAATCATAACATTTCACTTAGAGCTGACACATTGCACATTGATGTAAAACAGCTCATTATCAACGCTTCAGAAAGTACCCAAATCACGACGAACGATTATACCCTTAATGCACTTAGTAAAATATACATTAGCAGTGTAAAGCTAAAACAAGTCATCAAAGGATTTATGAATCTGTGTAGTGGTAAGGTTTTGATAAACAGCGATGACACTATTGATATCGAAGGAAAAGTAGTTAAACTACACGGTAAAAAACAGGCGATGGTGCATTCTGATGAAGCCGCGATGATCAATAGTTTGGGTACCGCAAAAATTCATGGAGCAGACGGAAACCATTTTACCAATTCGCCTGAGAAAATAGAAGCCGTTCCCACAGCAGCTGTTGCCCTTGCGGTGGTGTATTTCAGACCTTCTCCGATTTGGAAAGGACAATATGGTTTTGACTGGCTTCGTGAAAAAGACAATGGTATTAGCAAAGAACCCGATTATGAAAGCATCATCGAAAGCGGTTACAAAGACGGCATCACCAATCTAACCAAAACCGAGGCTTTTGAAAAACTAAAAAAAGAATATGAAAGCATCCCGATCACCAGAAAAGACGCTACAGCCGGAACAACAGAATATTTTGTACCGTATCTCACGCTTTTTTCCAAAGAGTTTGTGGATGCCATGCCAGCCACAACAGCTATAAAACCACAATATGAAGCCGAATTAAAATTGCTTTTCGACATTGAAGAAGATCTCGAAAAACTTGAATTTGAGTTTGATGAAACTTTATTTAAAGTAAGCAGTAAAGTATTGCCTATAAAAACCAAAACCAATGGTCTGGAACAAAAAAACACCATCATAAAATTCACCTGCCTAAAAGACCTTGACCGCGATCATCATATCGATCTGTATGCTTATCCCAAAGCTCGCACCAATGCTTCGGGCAAAACAATACAACCCACAATCGAAGATCGAAAACTGGCGGGAAGAATTAGAGTGCTTAGGAATGATAGTACTGTGAGAAGGGAGGAGAAGATTGTGTTGGTTAATACTTGGACTGATGTAGATGTGAATGAAAAAATTAAAAAAGGAGAATTTAATCCCGAAGAAAAACAAAATCTATACAATGCACTCCATCAGGCATTTATCATACCTATTGTAGAAGAAACTATTTTGGATTTATCTTGTGATGCTAATTTTATACTTGGAGGTAACCACATATTGGGTACAACTATAAAATTTATGGTAGACGATATAACAAACCAAGATTTATTTACAGACTGTACAAGAGCGTTTTTAGAGGTTAAAGATTCAGAAGGTGTTAAAATAAATTCTAAATATGAGCAGTATTTAACTGTTTTCAAATTTGGAATTCCTTCCAACAGAGGAAAATTATTTGGAGCGGCTGAGAATATAGGACAAAAAAATGTGGTGATGTTTACTTTAAAAGATAAAGATGATTGCACTTTAAATCACGAATCACTACATGCTTTAGGGCTTTATCATTCACATAGGGATCATCTCATTATTCCTACTAAACATTCTAACTATAAATATACTTTCTCAAATGCTAAAACGAATCATAAAGATGCAACAGATAATGTGATGAGCTACAGAAGCACTGCTTATGCTACCTGGCGCTGGCAATGGAAAATTATAAATACTAAAATTAGATAATATGAAAAAGATACTGCTACTGTTATGCTTAACGGCATTATTAGATTGTGTAAGTCAACCCAAAAAAATAAGTAAAGAAAATAACAAAAAAAATAAATACAAAATGAAATACTTTAATGCAGATACATATAAAGATTGGGAGATAGATACAGATTGGACATCATCACAAGATGATAAATTTCTCAAAAAAGGTAGCGAACGAGTAGAAATATGGTTTCATGACGATAAAATACAAGTAGAGCATAGTTCTATACTACATCCATATACAAAAACATATGTTTACAATAAAAAAACAAGTCTTTTGCTTGTTTTTTTATTGGAGTTCTATCAATTTTCGATTGGAATATTAAAAACCTACGACGATACGGGCATTTTAATTAAGGAAACCAACTATGACAAGCCATACGTTTTTACACTACAACAACTGATAGAAAGAATTAAAAAAGAACAAGATATTGATTTAGAAGATTTAACCAAAAAAAGTATTGTTGATAGAAGAGAAGATACAGCGCTTCAAAAACCTATCTATGAAGTTCATTTAGAGTCTAAAAAATCTCCGGATTATCAAACAGATTATTTTTTGATTGACGGTATAACTGGCGAAGTCTTGTTTGAAACTACCTATTTTAACAGAGATGAAAAATCACCAACACCCTATTATCAATATTTACGACTTTTAAAAAACAAAGAAATAGAAGACAACTCCTATTACAAAAGCTACAAAGGCAAAAACTACACTAAAAAAGAATGGGAAGCTTTTGAGGAAGAATGGTATAGAGACTTTGAAGAAAAGAAAGAAGGCAGAAACTTTTTCTGGGATAATATTTTTAAAAAATTAAATGAATGAAAGCATGAATAAATTAATAGCAATATGGTGCTGTTTCTCCTTATTGCAATGTACTGGTCAGGTAAAACACAAAATGGAATATTTTAATATAGAACTATACAAAGATTGGGAAATTGATAATCGTTATTCACAGCGAGAAGATAAAAAATTCTTTAAAAAACAACATGAACGTTTGTCAATATGGTTTGTTCATGATAATATACAAGTAGAACGAACTTCAATAATGCACCCTTACAGAAGAACACCTATCTATTTTAGAAAAAACAATGTTTTATATACTAATGAAATAGAATTTTATCAATTTTCAATAGGTATTCAAAAATTATATGATGAAACTGGAAAAATTATTGAAGAAATAGATAACGATAAACCTTATATTTTCTCTTTACCCCAACTCATTGAAAAAATAAAAAAAGAGCATGATGTTGATTTAGAAGACCTGAGACAAGGGTGCTCTGTTCATAGAAGAGTTGATGAAAATTTAAAAAAGCCTATTTATGAGGTTTACCTGTTATCTAAAGAAGATCCTTACTCAAAAAAGAAATATTTTTTAATCGATGGTGTAACAGGTGAGCTAATACACACAACCTCATACCCGAGAAGAAGTGATGAGATAAAAACACCATTTAATCAGTATCTAATTTCTTTAGAAAAAAAAGAACAAGAAGACAACTCCTATTACAAAAGTTACAAAGGCAAAGACTACACTAAAAAAGAATGGGAAGCTTTTGAGGAAGAATGGTATAAAAATACCGAAGATTAAAAAAAGCGCAAATTTTTTGGGAGTATATGAGAAATATTAATACCCCGTTAAAAGAATTATTGTATCTGTAAAAATAAATAATTTTAAATTTCAATACACTACCATTAATTTAATTAGTTTTTATTTGTTAAATAATATAATTTCCCTTGCCTATTTAATATTTATTCCTAATTTAGGGAAATAAACACACGCTATTTTATCTCTTTTTGAATACCACTCAGCAATTGATTTAAAGTTTGAATAGCATGTTAATAACCAAACTTTAAATCAATAAATGCTATGGCATTACAAACCAACGTAACCATTAAAATTGGTGACATTACGATTACAAATTTCAGTAATTTAAAAATCAATCAGGAGATTCATGCTCACAATACCTTTTCAGTTGAAGTAAGGCAAGACTTTTTGGTATCAGAATTTAAAAGTGTCATGCCTGTTTCGCTAGGTTTGTATGGCGAAAAAGTTACCATCGAGATTAAACCCATTGAAGGCTTAGAGGATCTGCTGGTTTTTACAAACCGGAACGATTATATACTGCATTTTTCGGGCATTGTAACCAAAATTAAAACGCGAAAATCCCGATTTGAGGATCTCGAAGAAACACTATTTATTTCGGGGCACAGCTGTTCCGTACTTTTAGATGATGGTTTAAAATGCAATTCTTTTACAAACAAATCCTTAAATGATATTGTAACCGAGACCAAAGCGGGCTACGATATCGATCTGAATATTTTTACGTTTTACAAGAATCTCCTGCCGTATACCGTGCAGTACAACGAAAGCACTTTTGATTTTTTAAACCGTCTGGCCAAACGATACGGACATTATTTTTACGACAACGGTCGTGTAATGGTTTTTGGTGCTCCCGGAACTTCGGGAGGTGAGCCCACATTGGTGTACGGCGTAAACATGCAACAATTTGATTATACGATGAAAATGGTTCCTTCTCTTTTTGAAATTATAGAAAACGATAATCGCAGCGGGGACTATGCTACAGATGAAATCATGCAATATCGTAACGAATGCGATGGTTTTCATCAGAATTTTTTAAACAAATCTACTACGGTTTTTAATCAGAAATCGCAATTACAGCTTAATCAAAATGCCGTTGGCGGACGCGGAAAAACAACTTTAGAAGAATACGCCAAAAACAAGATGCGCTCAGTCCTTAGTGAACTAATGGAAATAAAAGCAACAAGCGAAGTTCCCGGAATTACACTTGGCAATACAGTGCGCATAAAAGGTGTTGATGTACAGCTCGAAAGCACGTATTGTGTAACGGCTATATCACATTTTTGCGAAGATCAGGGAACTTACGAAAATCATTTTACAGCCGTAAACTTTAATGGTTCCGTTTTCTCTCCGCAAACCAATCCCGATTTACTGCCACATTGCATAAGTCAGACTGCAATAGTAACCGCCAATGCTGATCCTGACGGATTAAGCGGCATTCAGGTACAAATGACCTGGCAGCAAGCCAAAAATAAAACCACACCTTATATTCCATTACTACAAAATTATGGAGGCAGTAGAGGCTCGCATATTATTCCTGAGGTTGGTGACACTGTTTTGGTAGATTTTCAGGGAGGTAATGCAGAACTGCCTGTTGTAAAAGGTATCATGACCAGTAATAAAGAAAAAAGCAGTTTCAGTACACCCAACAACGATCTCAAAGTACTGGCAACCCGAAGCGGTAACCGCTTGGTAATGAATGATAGTGCTGGAAGTATTTTAGTTCAGGACGCTTCAAACAGTAAGATAGGACTGAATGGAGATCACACTATCGATTTTAGATCGGACACCCTAAATATTGATGTTAAAAAGTTAATCATCAACGCATCAGAAAGTACTCAGATAACTACGAATGACTATATGCTCAATGCACTGAGTAAAATTTATAGCAGCGCAAAAGAAATGAAGCAATACATAAAGGGTTTTATGAATTTATGTAGCGGTAAAGTGTTAATAAATAGCAGTGACACCATTGATATCGAAGGTAAAGTAGTTAAAACGCATGGTAAAGAACAAGTAATCGTACACTCTGATGAAGAGGCCATTATCAACAGCCTGGGTACTGCAAAAATACATGGTGCAGATGGTAATAGCTTTACCAATTTACCTGAACCAATAGAGGCTGCTCCAACAGAAAATATAGCACTTGCTACCGTTTACTTCAGACCGCTTTCCACATGGAAAGGAGAATTTGGTTTTGACTGGCTTAGAGAAAAAGACAATGGTTTAAGCACAGAACCTGATTACGAAAGTATTATTGAAAGCGGTTATAAGGACGGTAAAACCAATCTGACGCATGAAGAAGCTTTTGATAAATTAAAATTGGAATATGAGTCTATCCCTATTACAAGACAGACGACGCCTGCACCAGGATCTTCACCTGTCCCGACAGAATACTTTGTACCTTATCTAACTTTGTTTTCAGAGGAATTTGTAGACTCTTTGATCGATATACCTTTAGTTATGCCTGCTTATGAAGCGGAGTTAAAACTGCTTATTGATATTGAGGAAGACCTGGAGAAACTGGAGTTTGAATATGATGATGATTTGTTAGAAGTAGATACGGATATTCTTAGCGAGAATACAAAAACAAACGGACTGGAAGATAAAAGCATTACTATAAAAATAACCTGTCTTGAGGATCTCGATTGTGATCAGTATATTGATATTTATGCTTATCCAAAAATAGCTTCTAATGCTTCAGGAGAGACTGTAGCAACAGATATGGTAGAGAGAAAACTTGCGGGTAGATTAAAAGTTCTTAAAAATGATGAAACAGTGCGTCATGAAGAAAATTTTGTTTTAGTAGGCCTTTGGACCGCTACAGATCCATCATTACCTACAGAATATGCATCATTTTCTACCGAAGAAAAAGAAAATTTATACAAGGCTTTGTATCAGTCACTAATTGTGCCTATTATAGAGGATACTACTTTGGATTTAAGTGAGCATCCGGATTTTACAAATTCAGGTAAATTTTTATCAGGATCAAACATAAAACATATGATAACGATGCACGGAAAAAGTGTGCTAAATTCAGATTTATACGAAAAGTGTAAAGAACTTTTTTTTAAGGTTAAAGATTCAACCGGCACTTTGGAGAATGAAAAATATGAGGATCATTTTACGGTTTTTAAATTTGGAGTCAGTTCCAATGATACTGGTACATTTGGGGAGGTTGAAGCTGTAGGGATATCGAATGTTATTATGTACACAGATGTGTCAAGCGGTTTTGAGCATGTTTTGGCTCATGAGGTTCTTCATGGTCTGGGGCTTTATCATTCACATCGGGACCATGATGTAATACCGTCTCATACAGCTAATTATAAATATACTTTCCCTAATGGAAAAGGTAACACTATTCAGCCAGTAGCCAATCCGACAAGCGCTACAAACAATATAATGGGATATAGCAAAGAAGCTTATTCGACATGGTACTGGCAATGGAAAATTATAAATGATAATATCATTTAATGGCAATATTTTTTAATTAAACGATTAAGATATTCATAATGTTATGCTTGGTATCATTATGACCTGCTTCACGGCAAATACAACAGCAATACTAATCCTATAAACCAAAATAAAATGGAATATTTTACTATAGCTAAATATCAAGACTGGGAGATTGATCAAGACTGGACTTCATCAGAAAATGATCAATTTCTGAAAAAAGGAAATGAGCGGGTGCGCATTACTTCACATAAAGATAAAATACAAATAAAAAGGAGTTTAACCTTTAATCGATACACGAAAACGTGGGTTTATGATAAAAAATCATCTGTTTTAAGATTTTATGTTATGTGCTTTAATCAATTTCCAATTTCTACTGCAAAGTTTTATAATGAAAATGGTATCCTTATTAAAGAGACAGATCATGATGAACCCTACAGTTTTTCGTTAAAAGAATTAATTCTGAAAATTAAAAAAGAACATGATATCGACATCGAAGATAACAAACAAAATGTCGTTGTAAGTCGGAGAATTGAGGAAAAAATTAAGAAACCTGTTTATGAGGTTTATCTGCCATCGAAAGAGTCAATAGGTAAAAGAGACTATATTCTAATAGATGGAACAACAGGCGATGTTTTATTTGAAAGTGCTTATTATTCTCATGATGATCAATCGATACCTCCTTTTGATCAGTATTTGTATTCGTTAGAAAGTAAAGAAAAAGAAGATAATGCTTATTATAAAACATACAAAGGGAAAGAGTATACCAAAAAAGAGTGGGAGCGTTTTCAGGACGAATGGCATCAAAATTATGAAGAAAGAAATACGAGTATCAATTTTTGGGGGAATGTATTAAATCGTAAATAGAAAAATATGTCTGAGAAAGTAACAGAAAAAGCAATTTTGCTTTGTGATAAAGGAGCAAAACCAAGTCAGTTAAAAGTAATGAGTCAGGATTTTTGCCTGATCGAAAATAAGCGCATCGCGACAGAGGGTGATATAGCTCCGGAACTCAATATTCCAAATTTTGGAGTGTGCAGTCTTACTCAAAATACGTGTTGTCCGGCGCCTGCAAAATGGCAAAAGACTGCGTCTAAAGACACTATTAATAATTTTAAAGTTCTAACTCAGGATTCTTCCTGTCAATGTAGTCTTGGAGGGAAAATATCAATTCAATTTAAAGGATATACCGAAAGTCATCAAGTAAGTTAAAAGTTTGACGAATAAGACCATTTTATTAAGCTGCTTGATTTATGAATTAGCAGGTATTTTCAAAGTTTTTTTGGGTAATTAAATTATTGATATTTAGGTTTTTATTTACTGTTTTTTAATTGCTTTCATGGCGTAAAATTATGTCCTATGTTGGTAATTTTTGCGTTTGTAAAAACGCCTTTTACTTTTATGTTTAAGTAATTTTGTACAAAACCTGCAGGTGTACTATTAATTTTTTTACGAGAAAGAAAGAATCAGCAGACCTGTGAAATTAGTACTAATTGCTATTATCTTAAATTTATATGAACCTCTCTAAAATTTCTTTAGAATTTGAGTTAAATCTTACCGAAATCAGAAAGCTGAATAATATGTATTTTAGGCGTTTATGCAAAGAGAAAGTCACTTTTTTTCTGATATTAATTTTATTTTACATTATTTTTTTTAATTTTTTCACTTTAAAAACAGAGGATGACCTAATCGAATGGGAGCTTCAAAATTTAGTATTAATAATTTTGTTTATTACCTTTTATTGCTTCTCTGTAAATGCAATTTGTAACGTAATTCTCGAGTTAATAAGTAAGCTTGTTTTGTACACAGATTTTATTGGAAAGTACAAATTAAATTTTGCCGCTTCGAACATCTATGTGCAAGCTCCATTAGGAACTTTTACCTATAAGTGGTGTCAGATCGAAAAAGCAGTGTTAACGAAAGATTTTTTCTTTTTGTATATCAAGGATGATTCACATATCATTTCAATTTCTAACCATACCAGTGATGGTCGAAATATGAAGGAACTTATCACTTTTGTAGAAAGTAATAGGGTAAACATCATTAAGGTATAGTTGTGATAAAGTTTGAAAATTATAGAAGCTGAGTCATAGTACGATTAAATTGCATCATGATATTGGAATAAGTTTTTGACAACGTTAAAATCTAAAATGAGCAAAGGTGAGTTCGTTAATCGATTTTTTTCTAAAAAACTAGAATCTTTACCTTACAAAAACTAATAATAAATTTGTAAATAAGGCTATAAAACAAAAGTTTTTTTTAATTACTAAGCAGTGATTATGAAGTAGTAAGGTGAAAAACTGTTTTGTAAAGTATTGAATATTAATATTTAAGCTTTCAGGTTAATTTATTGTAAAAGAGAAAGCCAAAAACATTGATAAATTTAACAGCTTTTTTGTTGTAACTATCGATCAAACTTCTATTTTTGTGCCCTAATTTAATAAGTATAAGCATGAAAGATCTATTATTAAAAATCAACGCCGAAATCGACACATTCAAAGCAGAGGCTGAATCATTAACTGAGAAAGGTGTTAAAGCTGCTGGACCAAGAGCACGTAAGTCAACTTTAGAAATTGAAAAACTTTTAAAAGAGTTCAGAAAAGTTTCTATCGAAGAATCAAAAAAATAATATTTTTGTAGGAATTCAAAACCTCGTTTATAATTTATAAACGAGGTTTTTTTTTGCCTTTTTTTTACTGAAAGAGCAATAATTTCCATATCAATAATAATTTGTAGCTTTTTTTATACCTAATAGGAATAAAGTTTGAAGTAGCAGCTCGTTTATTAAGGTCTATTTTTTGAAATAG
>Ga0247808_10000947_pt1 | contig 14070 bp, 14 predicted proteins | sample UWRJL089202R1_FD_179914 | JGI IMG/M metagenome (GOLD analysis project Ga0247808, IMG submission 179914) | Plant litter microbial communities from Arlington Agricultural Research Station in Wisconsin, United States - UWRJ-L089-202R-1 | ecosystem: Environmental > Terrestrial > Plant litter >... | reverse complement strand
CGTTCCTTATTCACGTTAAAAAAGTGGCGCATGTATTGAATGAAATGGTGAATACAGAAGTTCCTTCCGGTGTTTATAATTTATCCGATAAAAATTTAGAAGTGCTGGATTTGCGCGATGCCTTGAAAGACATTTATCCTTCCATGGAATTCATTTACATCAATCAACACTTGGAGTTAAGAGAATTAAAAGTGAAAGCAGAAAGTTTACTTTCAAAATACATTCCATTACCGTCCTCAGATCTGGCGACAGAACTGCAGGAATTTAAAGAGCAATTTGCTTTTACACCTACTTTCTAAAAAAATAAACGTCCCGATCATCTCACGATCGGGATTTTTTATGTCCTCAGCAAACAGAGCAGCAACGAGAAATTCCTGGAATGGAGAGTGGGTATACGCCCTGGTCATTGATCGTTTTCATGATGGCAAAGAAAGACTGTTAGCTAACGAGCATCACAGAGTAGGCTTTGGCAATTCAGCTGATTTAAGAAAAACCTGCGGAGGTACATTGAACGGTATTCGTCAGAAATTACCTTACATTAAAAACCTGGGCTGCACGAGTATATTGCTTACTCCATTTTTAGAAAACAATTCAGAACATTACCACGGTTATGCCATTCAGGATTTCCTGAAAGTAGATGCGCGTTTCGGTACACTCGAAGAGCTTAAAGCATTGGTCCAGGAAGCACATCTTCTTGGCCTGCGTGTCATCATGGATGTGGTATTGAATCATACCGGAGACAACTGGAGCTACAAAGAGAAACGTATTCCTTATCGTAAACTCAAGCCTTATACTTTTTCTCACTGGCACAAAGAAGACAAACCTCAACCTTTGGCCTTGCGCAACGAAGCCTGGTATTCCAAACGCGGACAGATTGTACATTGGGATAAATATCCTGAATCCTGGGATGGAGATATTTTTGAATTAAAGGATCTGATCTGGGACGATTCAGCTATCGGCTGGGAAGTGTTGGAATGCATGGTCAGCATTTACACCTATTGGATCAAAGAAACCAATGTGGATGGCTTTCGATTGGACGCGCTGAAACATATCCGTCCGGTCATGGCCAATGCTTTTTGTCAGCGCATCAAAGCAGAAGCGACTCGTTTAGGGAAAGAGAATTTTATAGTGATTGGTGAAGTAGTAGGTAATTTAGAATTGATTGAGCAATACCATCAACTGGATGGCTTTTTTAATTTTCCTTTTTACTTTGAGTTTCTTCAGGGCATCAGAAAGAAAAGCATGTATGAGGTATTTCAAAAACATACACACGAACAATTTCTTCCGGTAAACTATTTAGATAACCATGATCAGATTGGCTTGGACCCCAAGAAGAGGATCAGCGATTTATTAACTGATGAACAATTGTTAGGCTGCCTGTTTTTAATGGGATTGCAGGATGGTATGCATTGTTTGTATTACGGCACAGAACAAGGCCTGAGAACGCTAGGAGAGCATGACCATGATGTCCGGGAATGTTTGTTTGATCCTTATGGCCAGCATGAATTATTCAAGGAGGAAATGCATTTGTACACTAGAGTGAAAGAAACCATTCAACTCGCGCGTCGCATCAAAAAAGAAAAGAAGAAAGTAAAATCAAGCCTGCTGATTGAAGGAGTCAGAGCTTCAGAATATAGTATGAGTGCTGATGAATCTTATGTAGTGGTCTATAACAACACATCAAAAAATATCAGGATGACATCTTTTGATGTGCCGCTAGATAATTGCATCTATAGCAATTATGAACATAAAAATAGTTCTTCTCTGAGACCATTTGAATTATTGGCCTGCAGGAGGAGCAGGTGAGGAGATAGGTTCCGGTCTATTGATTCTATAAATCGTTTCCAGTAATCCGGCTTTGTTTTTATCTCCTGCCAGCTGCCAGAACATAATCCCACCAAGCTGTTTTTCTTTGACATAAGTTACTTTAGCAGCAATCGATTCTTTGTTATCGAATGTAGCAAATTCTTTTTTAGCGGCATTGTAAGCATAAGGCGCTTTGGCAATCGAGTCCCAGTAATAAGCGAAATCCTGTAAACTGTCTTTAAAATCTTTGAAGTCAATCGCCGTCTTGAATTTACAGGATTGATATAAGCCATTATTCAAAGAATCTACCTGATTGAAAATACGGGCATAGAAAGCGGCACCAATGACAATCTTATTTAAAGGAACTCCGATGGAATCCAGGTAACGTACGCCATGGTCCGTGGATTCTAATTGTTTCGGTGTAGAATAAAGAGGAGTATGATGTCCGGTGGTAACACTGTATCCATTGGTTAAATCATAACTCATCAGGTTGACACGATTCACCAGTGGCATCACTTCGTTCCACTCAATGGATTTTTCTAAATACTCTGTATAACCTCCGGCAGCAAAACTGATTTCATATTGATCGCCTAACGTTTTTCTTAACGCCTGCACCAATAAAGTAAAGTTATGTTTGTCTTCCGGTACGAAACGATGCCCAGGATAGCCCACAATAGCAGGGTATTCCCAATCGAGGTCTATGCCGTCGGTATGAGTTCGTATCAACAGTGCTTTGACAGATTGAGCAAATTCGCTGCGTCCTTTTTCTGTAGAGAAAACCTCAGAACAGCTTTCACAACCGCCCCAGCCGCCTATAGACAGCATGATTTTCAAGGAGGCATTCTCCTCTTTTTTTAGTTTCACTAAGGACGCAACAGTTAAAGAATCTTCTGGTTTAGCAAATACTATTTGATTGCCTTTTAGAAATAAAAAGCTATAAATGATATGCGTCAATTGTTCCGTCGGATATTTCCTGAAGGTACTGGAATCTCCTGCATAGTAAGCGATGATGTCTATGTTGCCATCGGAAGCTGTATTTTCTGCCTTGTCTTTTTCAGAGCAATGAGTTAAAAGCAATACGGTAACAAGACCGAATGAAAGAGAAGAAAGTATTCGTTTCATATTAAACTGTTTTTAATTTTTCAATGGCTTGATTATGGAATTTGCTCAGGAGAATGAGGGCGATGATGGATCCCACTGTCGCATACAACATGTCAGATTGCGTATCCCAGGCATAGCCTTGTGTGCCGAGAAAGGCATCTGATGATTCTCCTGTCATTTCTGCTACACCCCATTCCAGGAATTCGTAAGCTGCACTGATGGCCATGCATAAAGCAACAACAAATACATTTAACCACGCTTTGATGTTCACAATATGATCACGGATCAATACTTCACGGGCAATGATGGCAGGTATAAAACCTTGTGCAAAGTGTCCGACCTTGTCGTAGTTATTTCTTGATTGCTGAAAGGCTTCTTTGATCCAGTCAAACAATGGCACTTCTGCATAAGTATAATGTCCGCCTACCATTAGAATGATGGCGTGAATTAAGATCAATGTATAAGATAAGTTAGTAAGCTTGTAACGTGGATAGATCATGAGCAATACAGCCACACCGATGAGTGCCGGCAGAACCTCCAGAAACCAGGTGAAGTAATCGTGCGGTGCGATGCCTGACCAGGTTAGCGCGGCACAGAAAATAAAGAGGAGTGTAAGATGGTATTTCATGAAATGACTTATTTGAACAAGATATGTACAATATATGAGAATAGGAATAGTCAAGATGAACCATGAAGATTCATGCTTGGTATTCGATGGATGTAAAAAAACAAGTCTTTCTATTCTGATTAATTAAAAGACGCTCTAAATTCGACAGGTGAAAAATTAGTTTTGCTCTTAAATAGCTTGCTGAATGACTGTGGGTATTCAAATCCCATTTGATAGGCCACTTCGCTTACTGATAATTGTGTTGTAGAGAGCATTTCTTTTGCTTTGGCAATGAATTTATCGTGTATATGCTGCTGGGTACTTTGATTCGTTAAGGACTGTAGTAAATTGCTTAGGTAATTGGGGGATAGATTAAGCTTTGAAGAGATATCTTGTACCGTTGGTAAACCCTTATTCGTCAATTCCTCTGAATTGAAATAGTGATCAAGAAGGTCTTCCAGCTTTTCTAATATTTGATGGTTTGTTATTTTGCGAGTAACAAACTGGCGTTGATAAAACCGATCGCAATAGTTAAGAAGTTGTTCTATTTGCGCAATTATAATTCCCTGACTGTGTTTGTCAATGTTTGCGTGATATTCTTGCTCAATATCTTGCATAATTCCTTCAATAATTTTTTCTTCCTTATCTGACATGAATAAAGCTTCATTCACTGCGTATCCGAAAAAATTATAGTGCTTAATGTTTTTTGCCAAAGGCGTATTCCAAAGAAAATCTGGGTGAAAGAACAGCAGCATGCCTGTTGGTTTTGGATCGGATGGTTCTATTTTTAAATTTATGAGTTGACCAGGCGACACAAATGACATCAACCCTTCATCAAAATCATATTGCTGCTGGCCATACTTGAATTTTCCATTCATGTTTCTTTTAAGGCCGACTGAATAAAAGTTTTGAATCCAACTGATCTCATCGCTATCCGTTTGGTAATTCACTTTACTATAATCCACCAAGCTAACAAGCGGATGCTCCGGTTTGGGAAAGCCACTAATTTTATGGAATTCACTAATCGAATTAATTGTAAGGGTATGTTTCGGTTTCATAAGTGTTTATTTTTTATTCTCTTGTACCAGTTGCCAATTGAATTCCGTACTGATTTTCCTGCTACCCCATGTAGTTCAAAAGCTGTTAAGTTTACTGGTATTTATAATAAGTTGGACTAGTTTAGCCCAACTTATTATAAAGCATTAACGATTAGCTTTTCCTGATAGAAAAGAAGGTGATTTATTTTAAAAAATCAGAGGATGTACTTAAGGTTTCATTCAGGGTTAACTCTTTCTGGATGATTTCAATTTTAGTTTTTGCCATGCCTAAAGAATCCGATCCCATGAAGAAGTGCAAGGGTGCGTTTTCCATTTCAGCAAGTTTAATAAAAGAGGAGGCTGCTTTTTCAGGATCGCCGGGTTGATTGCCAATGGCCTGAGTTTCGTGCCATACTTCCAAATCTCTAGCTTCTTTATAATCTGAAAGAGGATGTTCTGCTAAATGAAGCGAGCCTTCCAATAAGAAGTTGGTTTTGAAATAGCCTGGATAAACGATTGTAGCCTTAATTCCAAGTGATTTTGCTTCAGCAGAAAGTGCTTCTGTAAATCCTGCTACAGCAAATTTCGTTGCATTGTAGATTCCCCATCCAGGAAACGCCCCAAGAAAACCGGCAATGGACGAGATGTTGATAATATGTCCGGATTTGTTATCACGCAGGTGAGGCATAACGTGACGAATTACATTCAATGTACCGAATACATTAATGTCGAAGTTCTTACGCGTTTCTTCATCGCTCAATTCTTCAAGAGTACCTAGTTGACCGTAACCGGCGTTGTTCACTACAACATCTACTTTGCCGAATTTTTTAATGGTTTCAGAGAGAGCATTTGCAACGCTTTTTTCATCTACTAAATCCATTTGAATAGGAAGGAAGCTTGGTGATTCTTGACCCACTGCTTTACTTAATTCATTTAAGTTTCTTGAGGTAGCAGCTACCACATAGCCATCAGTTATTAATTTTTTTACCAGGTTTAGTCCTAAACCTTTTGATGCTCCGGTTACAAACCATACTTTTTTACGTTCCATTTTTTTTAGTGTTTAGTAGTTAGAACTGACTAATTATTACACTACAAACCTAGGAATGATTGTAAGGAGGAGAATAACCGAATCTATGGTGGTTATAACCAAATCTATGTTTATTTCAATGAGATGTATCGTATCCTAGAGAAGGTGTCTTCAGTTTCATTTAAGACGCCCACTGCATCATACTTTGCTGTAAAGAAGAAATCCCAACTACATCAGTAATTGGGATTTCTTTATTCGTAACTAATAATCTATCGACTAAAATAAATCTTCAAAGGCTCCAACCAAATGTTGCGCGATCATTTCTGCGTTGCGTCCTTCGATGTGGTGACGTTCTACGAAGTGTACCAATTCACCGTCTTTGAAAATTGCGATGGCAGGAGAAGATGGAGGATAAGGTAATGTATATTCTCTCGCACGTTGTGTAGCTTCTTTGTCTACACCGGCAAAAACAGTACCTAGTTTTTGTGGTTTTTTACCTGCCAGTTCCAGGGCTTTCTTTACACCTGGTCTTGCGCTGCCTGCTGCGCAACCGCATACAGAGTTTATAACAACGATAGACGTACCTTTTTCATTCATGAAGGCATCTACGTCAGATGGAGTTTTCAATTCTTGGAAACCGATACTGCTCAAGTCTTGGCGCATCGGAGCTACGAGTGTTTCAGGATACATAATTTTTGTGTTTTGTTGAATGTCTATTTTACATAAAGCCCAATTCCAATCGGGCGGCTTCCGTCATCATGTCTTGTGACCATGGTGGATCGAAGGTGATTTCTACGGTGACATCACCTACGCCTTCGATCTCTCTGATGCGTTGCTCTACCTCTGCAGGCAAGGCTGCCGCAGAAGGACAGTTCGGTGTGGTCAATGTCATTTGTACAAATACATTGTTGACAGGAAAGGCACTGACTTCGTAGATCAACCCCAACTCGTAAATGTTCACGGGAATTTCCGGATCATAAACCAGCTTGATTTTCTCCAAGGCTTTTTCCTTCAGTTCATCCAATGCGATAGGCTCAGCTGTTGTCATAATTAGTTTGCTTTTTCTTGTTCAAGAAATAGAAGCGCTTTTACTTTCATTGTTTTGAGCATGCTCGCCAATCCATTGGAACGAGTCATGGACAAGTGACTTTGCATTCCGATTTTATCAATAAAGTATAAATCACTTTTGACAATGTCTTCAGCTTTGTGTCCCGATAATACTTTGATCAGCAAACTGATCAATCCTTTTGAAATGATCGCGTCACTATCGGCATAGAAGTGAACCAGTCCGTCTTTATGTTCGGCATGCAGCCACACCTGCGATTGGCAACCTCTTACCAGATTGGTTTCCGTTTTATATTCCGGAGCCAAAGGCTTTAATTTCTTTCCGCATTCTATGATATAGGCGTATTTATCGTCCCAGTTATCAAAGATCGAGAAATCTTCAATGATCTCTTTTTGTATATCGTCTATCGAAACGTTCATCTGAATAGTTTAATCGCTTTCTTCAATCCTGCTTCCAAACGGTCTATCTCTTCGATTGTATTGTAAACAGCAAAAGAGGCCCGGGAAGTTCCAGTGATGCACAATCTTCCCATTAAAGGTTGTGTACAATGGTGTCCGGTACGAATGGCAATGCCTTCTTTGTCCAATATAATGCCTAAATCCTGGTGGTGGATGTCGTTAAAGACAAAGGACTGAATGCTGACTTTTTCTTTGGCTGTCCCTATAAAACGAATGCCTTCCAGCGATTCCAATTTAGAGTAAGCATATTGCAGTAAAGAGTTTTCGTAAGTACGGATGTTTTGTTTGCCCAATACCGAAATAAAATCCAAAGCAGGTTTTAAGGCAATCACATCGGCGATATTAGGCGTGCCGGCTTCAAATTTATAAGGGAGTTCGTTCCAGGTAAAACCATCGTAACGCACTTCACCGATCATTTCACCGCCGCCCTGGTAAGGAGGCATGGCTTCTAACAAAGCACGTTTGCCGTACAATACACCTACGCCGGTAGGACCGTATACTTTATGTCCAGAGAACACAAAGAAGTCCGCACTCCAGTCACTGACTGCGATATCCAGATGTGAAGTAGATTGTGCGCCGTCGACCAATACAACGGCACCATTACGATGAGCCAGCTGAATGATTTGTTTCACGGGATTGATAGAACCTAAGGCATTCGAAGCATGAACAACAGCAACGAGTTTCGTACGGCTGTTCAATAGCTTTTCATATTCCTCCATCAACAATTCACCTGCGTCGTTGATCGGAATGATTTTGATGACCGCTTTCTTTTCCTGAGCGATCATGTGCCATGGCACCATGTTGGAATGGTGCTCCATGCCGGAGATTAAGATTTCATCTCCTTCGTTCAGGTTGGCTCTTCCCCAGGTTTGTGCCACGAGGTTGATGCCTTCTGTTGTTCCTTTGGTAAAGATGATTTCCTCACGGTGTGCTGCGCCGATAAAAGTTTTCACGGCATCGCGTGTCTTTTCAAAATCAGCGGTAGCGCGCTCGGCTAAGGTATGAATGCCACGGTGGATGTTGGCATTGTCTTTTTGGTAATAATTCTTCAGTGCATCGATAACAACCAGTGGTTTTTGTGTCGTTGCGGCGTTGTCGAGGTAGACCAGAGGTTTATCGTTGACTTGCTGATTCAACACCGGAAACTGACGGCGGATCTCGGCAATGTCCAGGTTATGTTCGAGTGTTTGTATCGTTGTGCCCATGGTGGATTCCGTTGTTAAGGACGCAACCGTTGAGCAATGGTTGCGGTGATTTCTTCCTGTAGTTCAGGAATAGTAATTTTATTCAATACGTCATCAGAGAAGGCTTGCATCAATAACATGCGGGCCTGATCTAAAGGAATTCCTCTTGCTCTTAAGAAGAATAAAGCTTCTTCGTCCAATTGACCGACCGTGGCACCGTGCGAACATTTTACATCGTCAGCAAAGATCTCCAACTGTGGTTTGGTATTCATGGTTGCTTTCGCAGAAAGCAATACATTTTTATTCGATTGAAAGGCGTTTGTTTTCTGTGCGTCTTTCTGTACCCAGATTTTACCGTTGAATACGCCGGTAGATTCATCATCTAAAATACCTTTGTACAACTCATTCGAATAGCAATTTGGCATGGCGTGATCAACCAAGGTATGATTGTCGATGTGTCTCTTGCTGCTGCCTAAGTACAATCCGTAAAGATGCGCTTCACAATATTCAGCACCCAAATGAATGTTCAGGTTGTTTCTAACCAAGGCTCCGCTCCAGGTCATGACTGCAGAGTGAGAGTAACTTTTCTCCAGGTGTACGACTTGACTTGTGCCTACGTGGTAAGCTTTGTCGTTTTCCTGCTGGAATTTATATTGCTCCAAATTCGCATCCTGATGAAGGAAGAACTCCGAACAAATATTAGTAAAAGAAGTATCGTTGCCGGTAGATTGAAAACTTTCGATCCATTTGGCAGAGGAATTTTGTTCCAGTACCACCAGGTTACGAGGTTGCGCCAGGATAGGACCTTGTGTGGTATCCGCCAGGTAATAAATAACTAATGGCTTCGGCAAATGTTTTCCTTTTCCTACATGCAGGTAAACACCGTGCTGAGCGAAGGCCAGGTTAGAAGCCTGCAAGCCGTCCTTAAAAGGATGAAACTTGTTGAAGTATTTTTGAAGAATAGCTGGTTCTGCTTCGCTGATGGATTTCAACGTGGCGAAATCTTCGATGCCTTTGGTATCAGACAGGGTAGTGTTCAACACACCGTTAACAAATACCAGTTTGTAGGCGTCGATGTTGTAATAGTGAAGACCTTCTGCTTTACCGTTTCCACCATTCAATTTGAACGGAGTCTCTAGAATGCTTTTCAGGTTGGTGTATTTCCATTCCTCTTGTTTGATGGTTGGAATGCCCCATTCGCTGAATTGCTTCATTGATTCCTCCCTTAAGGCGATGGGTAACGCTTTGGAAGCGGTAGGAGCAAAGTTTTTATATTCTTGTAATAATAAATCTTTCAAGTTCATGCCTTTAATTAGAGATAAGAGATGAGAGATGTGAAATGAGATCTCATCTCTCATCTCACATCTCTCATCTCTATAAATTATACCGCTGTATTTTCATTCTTGATCCAATCGTATCCTTTTGCTTCCAATTCCAAAGCCAATTCTTTGGTACCGGATTTTACGATGCGACCGTTGTACAATACGTGCACATAATCGGGCACGATGTAATCCAGCAATCTCTGGTAGTGAGTCACAACAATCACAGCATTATTTTTAGAACGTAGTTTGTTGACTCCGTTCGCTACAATTTTCAAGGCATCGATATCCAAACCTGAATCGGTTTCATCCAGCACGGCAAGTTTTGGTTCAAGCATCGCCATTTGGAAGATCTCGTTTCTTTTTTTCTCACCGCCGGAGAAACCTTCGTTCAAGGAACGTTTCAATAATGTTTCATCGATATCAACGACTTTTGTTTTTTCCTTCATCATCTTCAGGAAAGAAACAGCATCCATGGCTTCTTCGCCTCTGTATTCGCGGATGGCGTTAACTGCAGTTTTTAAGAAGTTGATCGTACTGACACCAGGTATTTCTACCGGGTATTGAAAAGCTAAGAATACCCCTTCGCGTGCACGGTCTTCAGGGGAAAGCTCCAATAGGTCTTTGCCTTCAAACGTAATAGAACCGCCTGTTACTTCGTATGTTTCACGACCTGCCAGAATAGAAGCCAAGGTGCTTTTACCTGATCCGTTAGGTCCCATGATCGCGTGTACTTCTCCCGCTTTAACTTCCAGGTTGATGCCTTTCAGTATTTCCTTCTCTTCTACGCGCGCTTGTAAATTTTTTATGCTTAACATATTCTAGTTGTTAGTTGTTAGTCGTTAGTTCTGGAAATCGAAACTGATCAACTATTTTTTGATTGAGTAAATAATTAAGGTTAGCCTACGCTGCCTTCTAAGCTGATCGCCAAAAGTTTTTGAGCTTCTACGGCAAACTCCATCGGCAACTGGTTCAATACTTCTTTGCAATAACCGTTCACAATCAAGGCTACTGCTTTCTCTGTATCGATACCGCGTTGGTTGCAATAAAAAACTTGATCTTCTCCGATTTTAGAAGTAGTCGCTTCGTGTTCTACAATAGAACTTGGATTGCCGACTTCGATGTAAGGGAAAGTATGCGCTCCGCACTGATCACCCATCAGGAGTGAATCACATTGAGAGAAGTTGCGGGAATTGATCGCGCGGGGTTTTACTTCTACCAATCCACGGTAACTGTTTTGACTTTTACCGGCAGATATGCCTTTCGATACAATGCGACTGCGTGTATTTTTACCGATGTGGATCATCTTCGTTCCGGTATCGGCTTGTTGCATGTTGTTGGTTACCGCTACAGAGTAGAATTCTCCTATCGAGTAATCGCCTTTCAAAATAACGCTTGGGTATTTCCAGGTGATGGCAGATCCTGTTTCTACCTGTGTCCAGGAAATCTTCGCGTAGTCACCGGCGCAAATGCCGCGTTTCGTTACGAAGTTGAAAATTCCTCCTTTGCCATTTTTATCACCAGGGTACCAGTTTTGTACGGTAGAGTATTTGATCTCTGCTCTTTCCATAGCAATCAATTCTACTACTGCTGCGTGCAATTGATTTTCATCACGCATAGGAGCGGTACAACCTTCCAGGTAACTCACATGACTGCCTTCATCGGCAATCAACAAGGTACGTTCGAATTGTCCGGTGTTGGCCGCGTTGATACGGAAGTAGGTGGACAACTCCATCGGGCAACGAACGCCTTTTGGAATGTAACAGAATGAACCGTCGCTGAATACAGCGGAGTTCAATGCCGTGAAGTAGTTGTCGGTAATCGGAACCACTGTTCCCAAATATTTTTTCACCAGTTCAGGATGTTCGTGAACGGCTTCACTCATCGAACAGAAAATGATTCCCAGTTCGGAAAGTTTTACTTTAAAGGTTGTGGTAATAGATACGCTGTCAATGACAGCATCTACGGCAACACCTGATAATCTTTTTTGCTCATCCAGGGAAATTCCCAATTTCTCAAACGTAGCACGCAACTCCGGATCGATTTCATCCAGGCTGTTCAATGTTACTTTTTGTTTGGGAGCGGAGTAGTAAATGATATCCTGATAATCAATAGCAGGAAAAGTGACGTTTGCCCAAGTTGGGGTTTCTAGGGTTAGCCAATGTCTATAGGCCTTCAATCTCCAATCCAATAACCACTGTGGTTCATTTTTCTTCGCAGAGATGAAACGCACGGTATCTTCGGATAGACCTTTAGGTGCAGATTCGTTTTCGATGTTCGTAACAAATCCGTACTTGTAGTCTGACTGGGTTAACTCCTCTAATATTTTGTTGCTGTCTGACATGCTCGATATTTAGACCAATTCTAATTACAAAAATAGAACAAAATCGGGAAAAAAGGGTTCATTTTGCCATAAAATATTGAAATTCCTAGGTTTGAAGTACTTTAAAACGGGATTTAAGAATAAAAAAGAGTTATTTGATACATGGTTTGTAGGGTATAGCTCTGATTGAGGCGTATTTGTATTTCTAGATGATTCATTTATAATGTATTAAATGATAAAAGAGAGTTATAAGTTGTGGTTGTTATTTGTCGGGATTGCGGTGGTGATTGTTGTAAGAATCATGGCTGAATCCACGGCTTATGTATCTCCTGATTCTACTTATTATCTCGCAGCGGCGGATAATCTTATAAAAGGAAGGGGATTAATGGCCCCAGATCCGGCTACGCCAGGTCTGGAGTCCCATTTTGCCGTATGGCCTGCCGGTTATCCTTGCTGTATTGCTGCCGTGGGGGTTCTTACAGGTACTTCTGCTTTAGTCGCTTCAAAGATGGTGAACATCATCTTTTTGGGATTAACATTTAGCTTATTGTTCCTATGGTTTAGGGATAAAAGTTGGTTTGTAGCCTTGTATTTCTGCTCGTTTGGAATGCTTGAAGTGTATTCCTACAGTTGGTCTGAAGCTCCTTTTTTATTCTTCGTCTTATTGTTGTGTTACTTCGTCATCAAAGACCTGGAAAGGGATTCAGGACTGGCTTTGTTTTTCCAATTGTTCTTTTGTCTGCTGGCTTTATTTCTTTTTCGTTATGCCGGTTTGATTTATTATTTCAGTGCCGGATTTCTATTGCTTTATTTTATTTACAAAAAACAATGGCTGAAGGTGGGCTACTATTTTATGGCCTTACTTTTTGCCAGTGCGTGTGTATGCTTTTATTTGATTCTGAATAAAGAAATCAGTGGTCATTACACGGGTATAGGAGATCGGGTGCAATTGGAACAAGAGTCATGGACGCAATTTATAACGCTGCTTATTCGTGGAATATGGAATCAATGCACTCTTGTACGTCAGTATTTCTTTTCCGGGAAAATGGATACGCTGTATCTCGCGTTGTTGTTTGCTCAAGCCGCGTTGATGGCTGTATTGTTCTATTTTAGAAAAAAATGGAAGGCTTCTTTTTTAAAATCTATCGAAGTGAAAGGATTACTGGCCTTCGCTGTGTTTTATCTTGTGTGCATTGTTGTTTTAAGAAGAATACAACCTTTCGATGCCTTTGATTACCGCATACTGGCACCTTTCTCTCTGCCTTTATTTATAGGATTATTGGGAAGATTGACTAAACCGGATGTGCAGGAGTATTTTGAAAAAGTAAAGTGGTGGGTCGTGGGGTTTATGTTGCTTTCGTTGGTATTTAATTTACCGAAGCAGTTTTTGATGGAGTGGGTGAGAGAGTGGTTTTAAGAAACAGAACAGAGTGGAGAAACAGATAAATACTTCACTCTCCGCTCTGTTTCTCCGCTCTCACTTCAGCCCTTTTAAAGAAATATTCCGATCGATCGATTCCTCCAAAGAGATGATCGTTTCCGTGCGTTCAATGCCGTTTACTTTTTGCAGTTTATCGTGCAGTACTTCACGCAGGTGATTGGTGTCTTTGCACATGATCTTCACAAACATGCTGTAAGTGCCTGTTGTATAATGTACATTGACTACTTCTGGGATGTTTTTAAGATCTTTCAATGCCTGGTCATAGAAAGAACTTTTCTGCAAGTATACGCCCAAGAAGGCTGTTACATCGTATCCGATTTTGGAATAATCAATTTTCAGTTCTGAACCTTTCACGATACCTAATTCTTCCATTTTCTTCATGCGCACGTGCACCGTACCGGCAGAAACGTGTACGAGTTTGGCTATTTCAGTATAGGGCATGGCCGCATTCTGTTGCAGGTGCGTCAATATTGCCAGATCTGTTTTATCATATTCATAATCAGAAGCCATGTTGCGAAGGGTTAATTATGTTATTCGTAAAAATAAGCTTATTTTATTGTTATTAGTGTAAATATTTAGCTTATTTTATCAATTATTTTGAATTTTAAAGACGGTGTAGTACTTTTGAATCGTGATCATTGAAGATGATTACGTCACCACACTGTAGGGTGATGAAATTGGCAGACATGCCCTCCTGTCTC
>Ga0247808_10000946_pt1 | contig 14091 bp, 11 predicted proteins | sample UWRJL089202R1_FD_179914 | JGI IMG/M metagenome (GOLD analysis project Ga0247808, IMG submission 179914) | Plant litter microbial communities from Arlington Agricultural Research Station in Wisconsin, United States - UWRJ-L089-202R-1 | ecosystem: Environmental > Terrestrial > Plant litter >... | reverse complement strand
GATCCATTCATTGCGAAGACCCAGTTCAGCTTGAGTTGACCGGCTTCACGCCGGAATCGTGGCCGGAATGAATTCGGAACGGGTGGCCGGCTTCATGTCGGAATGGGTGGCCGGCATCATCGGAATACGCAGGTGGGGCGGTGTTGCGCTACCGCCCCGGCCGTCCATTGCTGACCGGTGGACGGCTCTTGGGTCTAGCTGAAAACCCTGCGGAAGCTTTCGATGTTGGAGCGCAGATGCGTCTGATTGGCTGTTCCCGTCAGAATGATGCCATTCCGAACGTGGTCCTTCAGAAATCGAAACGCGTCGTCCGCCGCAAACACGGGGTCCACGGCTCCGACCACAAGGCTACCCATGGCGAAGGGGCGATTGATAATAGGTATGGTTCCGCGCTTCGCCATGTCGTGCAGAAGCGGCTCCATATCCCGAGAGACGAGGTTGAATGGAAACTGCAGGGCCGAATATAATCCTGTTTCCAGGGCAAGCCGGCCAGCCTCAAGCGAGGTTACGCTCGCGCCAAACTGTAAAATCCCACAGGATCGCGCATAGTCGATCGCCGCGGCGATATCACCATGGGTCAGGATCTCGACTGTCGCCTTGTGAATCTGCATGAGGTCGATTGAGCCGAGCAAGGACAGGCTGCGATCGATGCTTGTTTTCAGACTCTCCAGACCGTGGTCGACGAAAGGCGCGTTGTTGTCGTCGCTCCAGTGTTCGCCCATCTTCGTCATGATCGTCAGATCAGCTCGTTGTTCGGGCGGCAACAATTCAAGAGAACGGCCCAAACGCGCCTCGCTGGATGCATAGGCAGGGGCTGTGTCGAACACGGTGATTCCGAGTTGAAACGCCGTCTCTATCAAGGTGGTCGCTATTTCTGCAGACGGGGGTGGCGCCATGTTGACGCCCCATGGTCTGCCGACCGAAACCATGCCCAGGCCGAGATGCAAACCTTCAGGTGAAATTAGCGCCATGGAACCTCTCAGATTTTGCGTGGAAGTAAGACTGCCTCCAGAGTTTGAGTACATGTTGTCTCTCTTGGTGTCAGCCGAATGCGATCGCTCATGCGGTATTTCGCTTCTGCCGCAAATTGCACCGCACCTGTAATCTTTCACGACTTCGTCAAACATCCCATACGGTTCATCTGACACTGAACACGTGTGCAATTTTGATTTGACAGCCGTGTTCTTGTGGAATATTTATTTCAACAAGGACTCTCGATGATATTAATATGTCGTTCTTGGTCTTGGGACGGTTGAGGAGCCGTCGTCAAAATTGGGAGGGGAAAATGAGGTTGCTGTCAGACCGCTATGGGGTGCGGCGCTCCCATGCTCGTGTCATAGGCAACACTGTGGGAGGTCGATATGGCAATCATTGCTGAGGTCGACAGAAAGTCCCCCACGCGCCGAAAGCGCACACGACATATCACTCGATGGCAAGTTTTACGTTACCATGGCAAGATCGCGTTGCGCGAGCCCACAACCTTCATCGGTGTTCTGGCCGCCATTGTTTTTACCTATCTGATCGTCGTGCCGGTGATCTCGATCGCGCTTGATTCCGTCAAGGTGCAACTCGGCCATGAACGTCGCCTTAGCGCGAATGCGGGTGATATTACCCTAGCCTATATCGACAGGGTTTTTTTCTCTCCTATTTCTCAGGATCTGTTTTGGGCGCCGCTTGTTAACACGCTGACCGTCGCGTTCGGAGCAATTTCCATCTCCGTCCTCATCGGCGGTCTTGTCGCCTGGCTGTTGACGCGAACAGACATGCCCGGCCGGCGATGGTTCGCGACCGCGCTGATTGTGCCTTACATGCTCCCCGCTTGGACATTTGCACTTGCCTGGACGACCCTGTTTAAAAATCGCACTGTTGGTGGCGGTCTGGGTTGGCTCGAAGCCCTTGGATGGGCGCCCCCCGACTGGATCGCCTACGGCCGGGTACCTATCATCATTATCCTGGCGCTTCACTATACGCCGTTCGTCATCCTTCTATTCGGCTCCGCCATGAAGCGCTTCGATTCACAACTGGAAGACTGCGCAAGAATTCTCGGGGCATCGCGTTTCCAGATCGGGTTGCGGATCATATTGCCGCTGATGCGCCCGGCGCTGCTGTCGGCGATCGTCTTGATTTTTGCGAAATGCCTCGGCGAGTTTGGCGTGCCTTATGTCCTCGGCCTGCCCGTCCATTTCGACGTGCTTTCAACGTCGCTTTTCAGAAGCATTGCATCGCGCCAATCGGGTGCTGCGGGTGTCCTTGCCTCTGCCATCATGATCATCGGGGTTTTGACACTTCTTATGGACACCTGGCTTGTGCGCGAGGCCCGCCGGTTTGTCACGGTTGGATCAAAGGGATCGATGAACAGACGCAGCCGACTTGGCAAGTGGCGTGCGATAGCAACAGGCTTTGCCGGACTGCTCTTTCTCGTCAGCGTCGGTGCTCCGATCCTGACCCTGTTCCTGTCGACAGTGATGAAGATTCCTGCGCTGTTCACACTCGACAACTTCACGTTCGATTTCTGGATAGGCCGCGACCTGGAAACGGTAGGATTTCCGAATGGCGTGCTCCTCAGTCCGGACCTCTGGAGAGCGGCCTACAATACGCTGACAATTGTCGGACTGGCGGCTGCCACCTCCGGAATCATGGGTCTGCTCGTGGGGTACATTGTCGTGCGCTCCCCGATGCGGCTATTGGCACTGTTTCTGCGTCAGGTCACATTCTTTCCCTACCTCGTACCCGGAATTGCGTTTGCTGCGGCCTATCTTTCCCTCTTCGCCGTCTCGAGAGGGCCGGTGCCGGCGCTCTATGGTACAGTCGCAATTCTCGTGCTCGCACTGATTGCCGATCAGATGCCCTATGCATCGCGCGCCGGCATCTCCGCCATGACCCAGCTCGGCAAGGATCCGGAGGAGGCCGCTCAGGTGGCTGGTGCCGGCTGGCTGCGCAGGATGCTTTTTATTGTCGTCCCGATCCAGAAGGGTTCACTCGTCACCGGCATCCTGCTGCCTTTCATTTCGGGCATCAAGGGGCTGAGCCTGTTCGTCATCCTGGCCGTTCCCAGCACTGATGTCCTGACGACGTTTTCACTGCGACTGATCGACTATCACTACACCCAGGCCGCGAATGCCGTGGTGCTGATCATCGCCGCAATTGCCTATTTCGGAACGATTGCGGCCCAAAGGCTGACAAAAACCAACCTTGCAGAAGGACTCGGAAACTGATGCCTTCCATTCATATCAACGGCGCCAACAAGAGCTATGGTTCCAAGATGGCCAATGCCGTCACGGATCTCGATCTGGAAATTGGCGATGGCGAGTTCATGTGCCTGCTCGGTCCTTCCGGCTGTGGCAAGACGACGACGCTTCGCATGATCGCAGGCCTGGAGAATCTCTCCGGTGGGGAAATTCGTGTCGGTGACCGATTGGTCGATTCCATTCAGGAAGGGGTTTTCGTGCCGCCTGAAAATCGAGAAATGGGGCTGGTGTTTCAAAGTTATGCGCTATGGCCGCACATGACCATCGAGCGCAACACCGATTTCGGCCTGAGGCTGCGTAAAATTCCCAAGGCCGAACGGGAACAGCGCGTCAACGACATTATGAAAGCCTTGGATATAGCCAAGTATCGGGATCGATATCCGTCACAGCTCTCCGGCGGCCAGCAACAGCGCGTTGCGCTGGCCCGCATGTTGGCCGTCAATCCGACCGTGCTTCTGCTGGATGAACCCCTGTCCAATTTGGACGCCCGGCTTCGCCTGGAGATGCGGGCGGAACTGAAACGGATCCACGCCGAGTTCAAAACTACGATCGTGTTTGTAACGCATGATCAGTGGGAAGCCATGACCTTGGCGACGACAATTGCTGTCATGAATGGCGGCACGCTGCAGCAAATCGGAAGTCCGAACGACATTTACAATCGGCCAGCCAACCGCTTCGTTGCGGAATTCGTCGGAACGCCGCCGATGAACATCATCGAAGGTGGATCAAAGTCTGACGACCTGTTTCAGCAGGCGTCGTCCTTCGTTGCCACCCGGCTGCGAGTACAATCTGAAATCGGCTCGATCGGCATCCGTCCGGAGACCATCCAGCTGGCACAGTCGATCGACCAGATCCCGCCGGACAGCTTCCACAATCGCGTGACCGTCACTGGGGTTCTGCCGACCGGCGGCAGCTGGATCGTCGAGGCAAAGACGGCGTCGGCGACTTTGTTCCCGACGATGCAAAGCGCGCCAAATCTGCGTCCGGGCGATGGCGCTTATCTCTGGATCTCGCCGGATGCATTTCACGTCTTCGACAGGGCCGGCAACCGCCTGACCGATGCGGACGAAGTGTTTCGCCGGCCGACAAACTGATCTCACGCAAGCTAAAAAAGGGAGGGAATGAAATGGCGTTGAATAAAAAGACCACTGCACTCGCCGTCACCACTGGAATTTTGCTGATGAGTTGCCCGTTCGCCTTTGCGGAGACTGCCGAAATGAAAGCGCTCATTGCGTCGGCCAAGGCGGAAAAACCGATCAACATCTACGACAGCACCGGCAAGATTGTTGAGATGGCAAAGGCATTCTCGGAAAAATATCAGATTAAGGCGACCGGGATCAAGGTGTCGGCCAACAGCCAGCTTGAGATGATCATCCGTGAAAGTCAGTCGAACAATGTCCAGGGTGATGTTGCCCTGATCACCGATGCGCCGGCGGCACTGGCGCAATTGCTGCCGGAAAAATTCGTCGAAAGCTATCTGCCGCCGGGGGTGGCGGGCAAGCTGCCGCAACAGTTTGCCGACCCGCTGGCCATTTCGACCAATGCCAATGTCTGGGCCTATAACACAGAAGTCTACGACAAATGCCCAGTCTCCAACATCTGGGACCTGACGGAGCCAAAGTGGAAAGGCAAGATCGCTTTCATCGATCCGCTGACCAAGGCCAGTTACACGGACTGGTTCAATCAACTGGCGACTTACGGCAACGATCAGATATCAGGCGCCTACAAGGCAAAGTTTGGCAAGGATCTCAAGACGGCCGAAAAGACGGCCGCCGCCGCCTGGATCAAGGCGTTTGCGGCAAATGGTCCCCTGATCACCGATGCCGACGATCCTATTTCGGACGCGGTCGGGGCCGCGGGACAAAAGGAACCCTTCATTGGTCTCCTCAGCTCTGCAAAATTTCGCGACAACAAAGCGAAAGGCTACAAGCTGGGGCTCTGCCAAGGCATGCAGCCGTGGTCCGGATTTACCTATCTGAAGCTGGCACTGATTGCCGCCAAAACCCAGAGCCCGAACGCCGCAAAGCTGTTTGTCTCCTACCTGCTCAGCCAGGACGGCATCGCGCCGCAAATGGAGGACGGCAAGATCTCCACCAATCCGGATGTCAAAATGCCGGCCGACGAGCCGGCCGGCGTGGTCGCGGCAATGAGCCAGCTGTATCAGTACGACATCAAGTCTGGCCTCGACGATTTTGACACGCGCGAAGAGTGGCAGGATTTCTGGCGCCTGAGCTACAAGAAATAATTTTGGGGTGGCCTCGAGCCACCTCTTTTGCCATTGGAGTCGATCGCGTGTTGAATGGATTACAGCAATCAAAAAAGCTCGCCAAAATAGCCGAGGAAGCCGCAGCAAGCGTTGGCGAGCCCTTGCGACGGGCCTTCCGTTCGGCCATTGCGGTCGACTACAAGGTCGATCTGCATGATCATGTCACAATCCACGACAAGCAGACCGAGGAGGCGCTGAGAACGTTCATTTTCGACCGGGTGCCCGACTCGACCATGCTTGGTGAAGAGGGCGGTCGGGTCGGGACAGGGGCCGTCCATTGGTTTGTCGATCCGATCGACGGCACTTCGAACTTCGCCGCCGGCATCGCCTTCTGGTGCGTCTCGATCGCCGCCGTCATCGATGGGAGGATTGTTGCCGGCGTTGTTTTCGATCCCGTTGCAAACCTCATGTTTTCGGCAGACCTTGAAGCGTCCTATCTCAACGGTGTCGGGATCCAGTCGTCTTCGGTCGAGCACGAGAGCCATGCCACGCTGATTACCGGCTATCCGGTCGCGCGCGATTTCCGTCTCGACGGCAAAGAGGTGGCGCTCAGGCACTTTGGAGAGCTCGCCGAGACGTTTTCGACCCTGAGGCGTCCAGGCAGTGCCGCCCTCAGCATTTGCCACGTCGCGGCCGGCTGGGCAGATGCCGCTGTCGGTTTCGGCGTCAATGCCTGGGATGTCACGGCTGCCATCCTCATCCTGCGCAACGCCGGGGGCAGTTACCGGCCGCTGACGCTCGGCAAGGCCCTGCCCACCGACGCCGAATACAATTGCCCCGGTTATGTCGCAACCGGCGCCAATGCCGACTACCCAACTCTCGATCGCGTCGCCGATGCGGTATCGGACGCCCGGGACGCAAAAAAGACGATCGGCAAGATTGCATGAGCGATAAACTGTCCCCCATCGAAAACAGCCCGGCGATCACGGCATCTCTGTCGCGTGAGCTGGAAAAGCTCAGCCTTATCTATCGAAATCACCCGACCTACAATGTCGATATCTTCGTGTCCGGCAAGGACGGTGCCAGCGACATCGAGCAGCTGCGCCAAATGAACATCACGACCGTCGTCAATTGCGCCGTCAACCTGGACTTCAACTACGTGACTTCCCCCAGGCTGATCGTCGATCACAGGGGTGTCGACTACGGCCCGGGCGATATCCGATATTACAAGATCGGTCTGGTCGACGGGCACGGCAATCCGGACACGCAGATGCTTGCGGCCCACTATATTTTGACCGCCGCGCTCGAACAGACCTTTCCCGACAAACCGTCCTATCCCCGGCGGGAGCGCGGAAATATCCTCGTCAATTGCCGGGGAGGCCGGTCCCGCTCGGTTGTCGTCGTCTCGCTGTTTCTGCACATTTCCCTGCCCGATGAATTTCCCACGCTGGATACGGCAATCGGCTTTGTGAGAAAGCAGAGAAACCTGCATCACGACGAGTGGTACAAGGCGCCAAAGCCGATGCTGGTCGAGACAGCTGCGAAAGCTGCCGACTGGATCAGGTCGATCGACGACATGCGGAAGAGCGGCGCTGCAGGTATTGAAGCGGGTTGAAATGGGCGCCATGAAGCCTGGCGATCTGGGGTGGGCCGGATGATTCTGGCCCGACCAGTCTGCCATTGAACTGCCCGGAATTTTATCGTAGTGCGGAGGCATCACGTATCCTCTTTTCCGTTGGACAGTATGGCCAAAGCCTTTGTTACATCTGTCGAAGTGGCTCAAAGGGCTGGCGTCTCCCGCTCGGCGGTCTCGAGAACCTTTACCGATGGTGGCAGCGTCTCGGCCGATGTGCGAAAGAAAGTGCTGAAGGCCGCGGCGGAACTCGGCTACCGGGTCAACCGGCTGGCGCAAGGGCTGAACAATTCGAGCTCGAATCTGGTGGGCGTTGTCGGGGCGAACCTGTCGCTTCCCTTCATGGCCAAGCAGCTCGACATGTTGAGCATCGGCTTGCTGCGGCGGGGCCAGCAGTGCCTGCTGCTCAACGCTGCGGACGCACGCAGCAATATCGCGCCGCTGATCGAACTCATTTTTGAATTCCGGGCCCGCGCCATCGTCGTTCTGTCCGGCGAGCCGCCGATGTCGATCGTCGACCAGTGCCTGGCCAATGGCGTCAAGCTCATCGTCATCAACCGGCTTCTGGCGCGCTCGGATACGGACGTTATCCTCAGCGACGATGTGACCGGGGCCACGCTGGCAGCCGATCGATTGCAAAAAGCCGGCTGTCGCAAGGTGGCTGTGGTCACGAGCGGGACCGAAACGCCGACGCAGATCCGGCGCTGCGATGCGTTCACGGCCATCATGACCGCCGCAGGCGTGGACACGGTGCTCTGGCATGACGGCCCCACGACCTACGAGACGGGGGCGAAAGCGGCGCGCGAGTTGCTCTCCGATCGCGCGATCGACGGCGCCTTTTGCGTGACCGATATCATGGCGCTCGGATTTCTGGATGCCGCCCGCCATGAGATGGGACGGCGTGTTCCCGACGATTTGTCGGTCATAGGCTTTGACGACATTCCCCAGGCCTCCTGGTCGAGCTACGATCTGACCACGGTCGCCCAGTCATTTGACGTGCTGACAGAGGCGGTTCTGGCCGCGCTGGATCATGAGTCCGGCCGGTCGAATATCACCACCGTACCGGTCGCACTCATCGAGCGAACCACGGTAAGCGGCTGACGTTTCGACTTTATTCAGAATTATAAAAATTCGGAAAATGTTCCATGTCTTGGCTTGTCCTCCATGAACACGTGTGCAACACTGCACACGTGTTCATGGAGGAATGACAGGGTGATGGCTGAAATCAAAACGTATTCGAATGACCTCGACGGCCGCGCAAGCCTGTGCCGCGACGTTATCCGGTCGGCCGGCGCTCTGGCGCTCAGAGGCTTCGAAAACGGTTCGGCTGCGGTTTTTTCGATGAAGGGACCCCAGGATTATCTGACGGAAACGGATGCAGCCTCGGAAGCCCATATTCGCGAGCATATCGCTGCAGCTTTCCCGAGTGACAGTTTCTTCGGGGAGGAGGGCGGCGGCGAGATCCGCGAGCGGGTCTGGGTCGTCGATCCGATCGACGGGACCGCAAATTTCGCCCGTGGAATCCCGCATTTCTGCATTTCGATCGGCTATGTCGAAAACAACATTCCGCTGCTTGGCGCGATCTACAATCCCGCCCTCGACGAGCTGTATTTCGCCCGCGCCGGGGAGGGCGCCACCCGAAACGGCCAGATCATATCCGCCGCGAAAACCAGCCGTTTCGACACCACATCGGTGGAGCTCGGCTGGTCGACCCGGATCGCCAACGAGGTCTATCTCGATGCCATCGCCAAACTGCTGGCGAAAGGCGCCAATGTGCGACGCAGCGGCTCGGGCGCTCTGGCCTTGGCCTATGTCGCCGATGGCCGCTCGGATGCCTATGTCGAGCTGCACATGAATTCCTGGGATTGCGTGCCCGGCCTGCTGCTGGTGGCCGAGGCGGGCGGGCGGGTCTGCCCGTTCTTCGAGATCGGATCCCTGCAGGGCGGCGGCCCTGTGCTTGCATGCGCCCCCGCGATCGCGGCCGGCGTCAGCGACGCCGTCGGCATCCCGCTGGCAGCCCTGGACGAGAGGCGCGCGCAAAACCACGCGGCATGAATGAGAGCGGTCGCGGCAGCGATCGGGGTAACGGCCTGGAGAGCCGTTTGGGAGGGAATTGAGAGTGGCTATCATTACGGAAACAGGCAGCCGGAGCGGCGCGCGACTGGTGCGGCGTCTCAGGCATTTTGTATCGGCGCCGGAGCGACTGATCGCGCTCGGGCTTGCGGTCCTTCTGGGGCTGCTCGTCATCGTCCCGCTGTTCCAGCTGGTGCGCGAAACGATGACCGTTCAGTCCTATGATTCCGCCTACCTTCCCGGCCGCCAGCCCGGCGAGTTGACTCTGTTTCATTACGAACGGGTGTTTGGCATTCGCCTTTCATGGGCGCTTTTCTACAAGCCGTTCATGAATTCGCTCGTGACCGCGTTCGGCGCCACGGCCATCTGCCTGGCGCTGGGGGCGCTGCTTGCCTGGATCGTCGTGCGCACCAATGTGCCGTTCCGTGAATTCGTCAACACCGCGGTGATCCTGCCCTATATGCTTCCGTCCTGGGTCATGGCACTGGCTTGGGTCACCTTCTTCAAGAACGATCGCGTTGGCGGGGCGTCCGGCGTGTTTGCCTATCTGTTTGGTGTTCAGCCGCCGGACTGGATCGCCTTTGGCGGACTGCCGATCATCATCTGCCTGTCGCTGCATTACTACGTGTATGGCTTTCTGATCATCTCGGGCTCGCTCGCCACGGTGGACAGCCAGCTCGAGGAGGCCGGGGCGATCGCGGGCATGTCGCGCTTCCGGCAATTCGTCTCGATCACCGCACCCCTGGTCCTTCCCGCGGTCGGCTCCGCGGTCGTAATGACCTTCATCCGGGTGATCGGCTCCTTCGGAACGCCGGCAGTTCTCGGCATGCCGATCCGGTATTTCGTCCTGCCGACCCAGATCTATGCGGCGATCGGGTCGCGCAATGTCGGCGACGGCTACCTCCTGGCGCTGGTGCTGGTGCTGATGGCCGTTCTCTTCATCTGGATCAACCAGCGGATGATCGGCGTGCGCAAAAGTTTCGTGACCATGTCCGGCAAGGGATTTCGGCGTCGTGAGATCGATCTCGGTCGCGCAAGATGGCTGGTATTCGCCTTTGTCGTGCTGCTGATGTGTCTGACGGTCGTATTGCCGCTGGGCCTTCTGGTCCTGCAGTCGCTGTCACGGACGGCGGGTAACTATGACCTTTCCAATCTGACGCTGCACTACTGGATTGGCGCCCGTGGCGGTGTCAACGCTCTCTATGCCGGCGTCTTCCAGAACCCGCAGATCCTGCATGCGGCCTGGAACAGCCTGCGGCTGGCCTTCTTTACCGCCGTCGCGACCGGCATTCTCGGTTTCCTGATCGGCTATGTCGTCGTCCGAACACGGGGAAGCCTTTCCTCGAAGGCGCTGGAGCTTGCCGCTTTCCTGCCCTACATCTTTCCAGCCGTGGCATTTGGCGCCATCTATATCGGCATGTTCTCGCAGCCGGTAGGACCGATCCCGGCGCTCTACGGCACGTTTGCGCTGCTTGTGCTGATCGCGGCCGTCAAGAACCTGCCCTATACCTCACGCACCGGCATCGCCGCGATGCTGCAGATCGACAAGTCGCTCGAAGAGTCCGCCCGTGTCCAGGGGATCGGCTGGTTCAGCCGCGTGCGCCATATCGTGGCGCCATTGGCGGCGTCCGGACTGGTGTCGGGCATGTTGCTCAGCTTCATCGGCACGATGCGCGAACTGTCGCTGATCATCCTGCTGGTCACGCCGTCCACGGCGGTCCTGGCCAGCGTCATCTATACCTACCAGACGGACGATGTTCCGCAGCTGATCGGAGCGGCCACACTGCTGCTCGTCGCGCTGGTCGTCGGCTGCAACATCCTGTTTCGACTGGTGTTCCGCAATACGAAAATGGGGTTCGCTTGAGGAGGCGACCCTTTAACAAGAGGAGGAGGAATTCGCATGGGATTGTTGTTTACGAGACGCTTGGCGATTGCCACATTTGCGTGCCTGATTGGAACGGCGGCCTGCGCCCAGGATGCAGCGTTCGATGCCTGGCTCAAAAAAGCCGAGCTCGGGGCCAACCAGCCGAAAGACGAAAACTGGGAGGAAATCACCAGGAAAGCCAAGGCGGAAGGGCAGGTGACCATCTATTCCTCGTCCTCCAGTGTTGGCGCCCTGGCCGAGGACTTCATGAAGCTGTATCCCGAGATCAAGGTCAACGCCTATGATCTGGGCTCCGAAAAGACCATTGAAAAAGTGGTCCGCGAGCAGCAGGCGGGGATCTTTGCCGTCGACGTCGTCAACACCGCCGGGACGGCCCAGATGTTTTTCGACATGCTGCCCAATCACCGGATTGTCAACTATGTGCCGCGCTACCTGGAAGCCAAAATTCCCGTCGAACTGCGCGAACCGCTGCTGACGCAGGTCATCGAGGCCACGGTGCTGATGTACAATGCGGATTCCTACAAGGATGCACCGCCGGTCACCAATGTCTGGCAGTTGACGGAACCGGAATGGAACAAGCGCTTTGCGATGAAGAGCCCGCTCGGGTCGCTGACATCGCTGGCGCTGCTGACATCGATCGTCGAGCACGCCGATGATTTTGCCAAATCCTACGAAAAGCATGCGGGAAAACCGCTCGTGCTGTCGGATGGCATGGAAAATGCCGGCTACGAGTTTCTGCACCGGCTGCTGAAGAACGACCTGGTGATCTATGATTCCGGTTCCAAGCTGGCGACGGCCTCCGGCCTCAAGGGGCAGCCAAAGCCGCCGATCACCTTTTCCAGCATGCACTACATCAACAAGAATGGCAGCGACGATTACGCCAATGCCGTACTTTATGACATCGATCCTGCCGGGGTCTATGCCTACTCGACCTATGTCTCGATTGCCGGCCAGTCGCCCCATCCCAATGCCGCAAAACTGTTCATCGCGTTCCAGATGGGTTCAAAAGATCTGACGCCCGATTTCAAGTTGGAAAAGCCATTTCGCGAAGGCGAAAGCCTGAAGAAGCTGCAGGGGCTGGCTGCCTATTTCAAGGTCGGAACCTTCTCGCCGCGCACGGACGTGCCGCTGCCGAAGGGCGGGGAGAACTGGCCAAAGGTCAAAAAGATCTTTGGATCCGCGGAATACCAGCGCGATCATGTCGCTGCCGTCAATGATTTCTGGGTGGTCGAGACCAGCAACTGACACAGCCAGAAAGCCGGGTCGCACGCGAGCGTCCCGGTCGGCTCTAGGGAGGAATTTGCATGCATGAAGTGTCCTTGAAAGGCATCACCAAATATTACGGCTCTCACCTGGCCATTCCGCCGCTTGACCTGGAGATCCCGAAAGGGAAATTCGTGACCCTGCTCGGGCCTTCCGGCTGCGGCAAAACAACCACATTGCGGATCATCGCCGGACTGGAACAGCCCTCGGATGGCGAACTGACGCTTGCGGGCCGTACGGTTTATTCCGGGCGGGACGGCAGTTTCGTTCCACCGGAAAAGCGCGGTCTCGGTTTCATCTTCCAGAGTTATGCGCTCTGGCCGAACATGAAGGTCGACAAAAACATCACCTTGGCGCTGCATCAGGCAAAGCGACCCAAGGAGGAGATTGCCGCAAGATTGGCCGAAGCGCTTCAAAAAGTGCAGCTGGAACAATATGAAGGGCGTTTCCCATCGGAACTGTCTGGCGGCCAGCAGCAACGTGTCGCTGTCGCCAGACTGATTGCCGCGCGCAATTCCATCCTGCTGATGGACGAACCGCTCTCCAATCTCGATGCGGTGCTGCGCACGGAAATGCGCACCGAACTGAAGCGGCTGTCGCGCGATCTCAGCGCCACCACCGTCTATGTAACCCATGACCAGGTCGAAGCGCTGACGATGTCCGACATCATCGTGGTGATGAAGGACGGCGTCATCCAGCAGATCGGCAGCCCTTACGAAATCTACCATGAACCGGCCAATCTGTTCGTTGCCGAATTCATCGGTGATCCGCGCATCAATGTGTTTGACGGTGTCCTCGAACAAAGGGCCGGCAGAAGCATTCTCAAGCTTCACGGCATCGAGGTGACGCTGGAGCATGCGATCGCACGCGAGGCCGGACCGGTGACCTGCGCGATCCGGCCGGAACATTTCAATCTGCACGATACGGCGATTGCCAACGGTCTGGCGGTTGAGGTCGACGTGGTTCAGCCGACCGGGTCGCAGACGATCCTGTCGCTATCTGCCAACGGCACGCCGATCACGGCTCTGATTCCGCGCTTCGTCGAAAGCTGGCCGAGCCGCAAGCTTTGGCTGGAATTCAATCCGCGCAACATGATGGTGTTCGATCCCAAGACCGGCAAAATCATCGTCTCGACAGCCGGCAGCAAGTCGCAATCGAACGCCGCTTGAGACCACACTGACACGCTTGCCGGCGGAAGCGGCTGGTGACACCGGCGCTTTGAAAAGGAATGAAAACATGGACGCCCCGGTATATGCCCGACCGGCTATCAGCCTGATCACGCAAGCGCTCGCCCCGCATGCCTCGTCGCTCTACATCGGCGGTCTGGAGGGCGCTCGCGATCTTGCTCTGCTCAAAAAGCACGGCATCACGATTGTCGTGAACTGCGCGATCAATCTCGACATCAACTTCGTGCGCAAGCCAACTCTGTCCGAGGACGGAACCCTCTGTGCCAGTGGCTACTCGGACATACGCTACTACAAGCTCGGCATGATCGACGGCGGCGGCAGCCCCGACACGATGATGCTGGGCGGATACTACATTCTGCAGGGCGCCTTGAACCAGACATTGCCGAAGCGCTCGACCTATCCGTTCGAAGACGGCGGCAACGTGCTTGTCAACTGCCGCAGTGGCCGGAGCCGCTCGGTTTCGCTGGTCGGACTGTTTCTCCACAAGCAGCAGCCGCATCTGTTCCCGACCCTGGATGCAGCCATCGCCCATATCCGCGACAAGCGGGAATTGCGGCAGGATGAATGGTTCGAGACCCCGAAGCCCGCACTTTACG
>Ga0247808_10000944_pt1 | contig 14108 bp, 12 predicted proteins | sample UWRJL089202R1_FD_179914 | JGI IMG/M metagenome (GOLD analysis project Ga0247808, IMG submission 179914) | Plant litter microbial communities from Arlington Agricultural Research Station in Wisconsin, United States - UWRJ-L089-202R-1 | ecosystem: Environmental > Terrestrial > Plant litter >... | reverse complement strand
GTGCCAATACGCACGGTATTCACAGAAGCGGTGAATGTATCGGCAGGTACATATGAAGCGGTATTGAGTTATACAGATCTCATATTAAGCTCTGGAAGATATAGTATTGCTGTAGGACTTTCGAATTACGAAAAATCATTCGCTTATTATGCAGATGTTATTCAGGTTTTAATATCTGATATTTCTGACATCAAGGATGAACGGATTATAAAAACAAAGTCAAGCGGTTTGATTTTAAATCCTCTCGATATATATGTTTCTAAGATTCATTAAAAGTATAGGACGTCGCTTGTTGGTAAAGAAACAAGAACAAAATCAGCAGACTGATGCTTTAGCAAGTTATGAGCTGATTGGCGATCGTACCAAAATAAGTATTGGCGAGCAGGTGTCTTTTGGAGGTGATGTGGTGTTGTATGCCAATGCAAATATTGCAATAGGAGATTGCACGATGGTAGGAATGAAAACAATTATTCATACTTCTACGCATGATTACAGACAACATCCCATGTGGAGGTATAGAATAGACAGGCCTATTCGTATCGGTAAGCATGTTTGGATTGGTGCATCATGTATTATTCTTGCCGGTGTGATCATAGAAGATTATGCAGTGATTGCAGCTGGCACTGTGGTAACGTCCAATGTTCCTAAGGGCGCTATTGTAGGAGGGAATCCTGCACGAATCATTTCCTATAGAGACCCCTTGATTTACAATGGTCCGTCAAGCATTCAATCCATTGCTGATGCCTTGCCAAAGGAAGAAGGATACCTGGATAAATGGTGTAAGGACCGTTAAAAACAATAAGTACAATACTCCGCTAATTACGTAATACAAATGTTTTTTGAAGAAAAAATTAAGTCAATAAAAGAAGGGGACCGGGTGCTGGAAATAGGACCGGGAGCTACTCCTTTTTGGCGCTCAGATGTTTTTCTGGAAAAGTCGTATTCTTCCAAAGAAGAATACGTAGCACAAACAGGACATGTCGGTGAATTGCATACAGATAAAAAGGTGGTCTTTTACGATGGCGGCGTTTTCCCTTTTCCGGATCATGAATTTGATTACGTTATTTGTTCGCATGTGCTGGAGCATGTTGCTGATCCGGATTTCTTCCTGAAGGAAATTCAACGTGTAGGAAAGAAAGGATACCTGGAGTTTCCCACGATGTATTACGATTTCCTTTATGATTTTCCGGAGCATCAAATGTTACTTCATTATAAAAATAATGTCATTCACTGGATGCCGAAGGTGAAGACTGGTTTGAATCAGTTTAAAAATGTACAGGCATTTTTTTATAGAACATGTGAGCTGGAATATTATTCTTTGATTCACGATTTGAAATTGTATTTTTTTCAGGGCTTCGAATGGGAAGGACAAATCTCCTCTCAACAGGTATCGAGTATAGATGATTTATGTTATGATCTGTCTACTCTTCCAATAGCCAAGCATACACAGGCGCAATCTGAATTACATACTCCAATTGATGCATCGGTAAAAAGCAGAATCAAGAATAAACTGATCAAGTTCATTAGCCAATGGTAAAACGGTTTTTACATAGTCTCAAAGTAAAAATAAGTCAGCTTATTCATCCTGTTGTTCAGAGAGACTGGACAGCAATAGATGCAATAGGCTCGTTGAATGGTAAGAACAGAGACCAGTGGATCGCTCAGGAGTTAGCAAAAATACCCGCCGGCTATTCTTTGCTGGATGCCGGTGCTGGAGAACAACCTTACAGACAGTATTGTCAACACCTTCACTATATTTCACAGGATTTTGCGGAGTATAAGCCCGAAGCACTGCAAGAAGGCTTGCAAATGAAAAACTGGGATTATGGCGTACTGGATATCATCTCAGATGTTACCCGTATTCCAAGACCAGATGCCTCTTTCGATGTGGTGTTGTGTACAGAAGTGATTGAACACATTGTCAATCCTATAGATGCCATCAAAGAATTTTCAAGATTATTGAAACCCGGCGGACAATTGATCCTGACAGCTCCTTTCTGCAGCATGACACATTTTGCGCCGTATCATTTTTATTCTGGCTATAATCGTTTTTTTTATGAATCTGTACTTCCCGGTTATGGTTTTGAAATAATAGAGATGAAAGAGAATGGCAACTATTTTGAATATGTTGCTCAGGAATTAAAACGTTTGGAAGCTATTGGACAGAAATATGCGGAGATGAATCAAACGGATGAAGTGAAACAATCATTGAATGTATTATTAGATTATATACAAAAGTGTTCCTCAAAGGATAAGGGCTCTAATGAATTGATGTTTTTTGGAATGCATGTAAAGGCTGTTAAAAAAGGTTGAACGTATGATTGTAGTTAAGCTTCAGGGAGGATTGGGTAATCAGATGTTCCAATATGCACTGGGAAAAGCGATGGCTAAGCTACATCACTCTGCTTTAGCACTCGATCTGGATTTTTTATTGGATCGCGATTTTCAATCGGATACATTTACTTTTAGAGCATACGATTTGGATGTTCTGTCTGTTGAGGCAAGAGTTGCCGCAAAGGGGATAAAGTTAAAGTATGAATCACAATCTTTAACCGATAAAATAAGATCTGGGTTTAGATCCAAACACATTTACAAAGAGCGTTTTTTTCATTACGACGACAAGGTAATGAATCAACAACCGGATGTATACTTAGAGGGTTATTGGCAAAGCATGAAATATTTTCAAAATGTAGAGCAAGACCTTCGTTCGGATTTTAAATTTCGTCATGCGTTGATTGAAAATTCTCAAGCACTTTACGCTAGAATAAAGGCAACGGACTCTATTTGTGTAAACATTCGCAGAGATGATTTTTTGACGAATGCTTATCATGGAGTGTGCGGCATGGATTATTTTACTCCTGCTATACAACACATGAAAAAAGAGTTAAGCAATCCTCATTTATTTGTTTTTACAGATGATCATCAGTGGTGTGCCGACCATTTTAAATCAGATATTCCAATGGATATTGTAGGTGTCGAACACAATGGCATCAAGTTTTCTAATAAATTACAATTGATGACTTGCTGTAAGCATTTCATTATACCCAACAGTACCTACGCCTGGTGGGCAGTATGGTTAAGCAATAATAAAAATGCTATTGTTATAGCGCCTCAAAACTGGTTTGCTGATTCCTCTATCGATACGTCAGATTTGATTCCCACTCATTGGTTGCGGTTTAAGAATTAGTACATGGATCATAGCTCTATCCATAGCCCGATATTAACGGTCATCATGCCGGTGTACAACGCTGAAAAGTATGTGCACGAAGCCGTTGATAGCCTATTGAAACAAACGTTTACTGATTTTGAGTTACTGATTTTTGACGATTGCAGTACCGATTCCAGCCGGGAAATCGTTCTTTCTTTTCAGGATTCAAGGATCCGTCTGATCAATAGTCCCGTGAATACCGGTTATGTCAAACACCTGAATGACGGATTGATTCAGGCACGAGGACATTACATTGCCCGTATGGATGCCGACGACATAGCTTCCCCTGACCGGTTTTCACTTCAACTACACTATTTACAGCAACACGCAGACGTTGCAGCTTGCGGCTCATGGATCGAGTTTATAGGATCAAAGCAAGGCCTATTGAAATATCCGGTAGACCATCAGGACATCCTAACCCATTTGTTGTTGTTTGGCAATGCCATGGCGCATCCTTCGGTGATGTTGAGGAAGTCAGTATTGACCACTTCTCAATTATCATACGATGCTTCACTTGAACCGGCGGAAGATTACGACTTGTGGAATCGCATGGCTGTTGTAGGGCAACTGCATAACATTCCCCAGGTATTATTGAAATACAGGGTACACGAACAAAATGAAAGTGTACTTAAAAAAGCGAAGCAGGACCTTGCTGTGTCGGAGATCCGTAAAGGAATGATCAGACATCTATTGCCTCAGGCTTTAGCTAAGACGGAGGCATTTATATTGGATCATTTCACTTTAGAAAAGCTAACAAGCATGGAGTTGACCAATATTCGTGTGAATGTACAGCACCTCATCAATTCAGACCGGTACAATAATTTGATCTTGAAAACCGTATGGAGCAATCGGTTTGTGGCTTGGTGCCAGGCTTCAGAATTGACGGGTTTAAATAAAATGATACATTACATACGGTTTCCCAAGCATTTTTTTTCCGTGCGGATCTGTCTATCTTTATTGCTTCATAAGTAATTGGATTCGATGTCAATAGCACAGCTTCCGTTAGTTTCTGTCATCATGCCGGCTTATAATGTAGATGCCTACATTGTGCAAGCGATCCATTCTGTTTTGAACCAAAGTTATACTTCTTTTGAACTGCTTATTGCAGACGATCACTCCACCGATAACACGCGCTCATGCATTGAAGGTTTTTCGGATGAAAGAATTATTTATTTCAAAAACGAAAAAAACCTTGGTTATGCAGGCAATATGAATGCCTTGTTCAAAGCCGCAAAAGGGGAATACCTGGTGATCCAGGATGCGGACGATTATTGCACACCGAATCGTTTTCAAGTATTGCTTGATTTTTTACAGGAGCACCAGTCGATAGACATGGTGGGTTCTGCTTATGTAAAAGTGGACGGAGAGGGTAAAGAAGAAAAAGTAACCGTAACGGATGATCAGGCAGAAATAAATAAAGCTTTTGAAACATTGCGTGATCCTTTACCGGTGTTGAATGGATCGGTCATGTTTCGAAGAAAAATTATAGAAGAGGGCTATTTTTTCCGGCCATTGCTTTATGTCAACCGTTCGCAGGATGACGATTGGCTGTATCGCGTGTCAGAAAAATTTCAGCTGGCAAATGTAAAGGACTGTTTGTATTACTACCGCTACAATCCGGCTTCCATGACCATGAATCTGTCTGCTATTAATTACTTCAGTTTATTTTCAGGCGACTATGTACGCTTTTTGAAAGTGAATAGAATGGAAAGAGGAATAGATTTATTGACCGAGAAAAGAAACAACGATATTGAAATTTTTTTTAAGCAAAAGAAAAGCGAAGTAACTTCGCAGCAACCCGCCTATCTTGAGCTGTACATTGCGCACAAATACCTCGCTGCTGGCAATGGCATTAAAACGATACAATGGCTTTTTAAAGCCTTGTTGAAAAATCCCGGTAACGGATTCATCTGGAAAAAGATTGCATTTGTATTGTTAAATAGAAAAGACTAATCATGACCTTGTTCTCTATTGTTATTCCCACCTACAACCGGGCTGCTTTTATAAAGCAGGCAATAGACAGTGTGATCGCTCAACAATGCAGTGATTGGGAATTGATCGTAGTTGACGATGCTTCTACAGATCATACCATGAGTTTATTAAACAGCTACAGCGATCCAAGAATACGGATCATCAGCAATGAGAAAAATCTGGAACGTTCTGCTTCCCGAAACAAAGGAATAGAGGCTGCGAGGGGAGAGTATATTTGTTTTTTGGACAGCGACGATTATTATTATCCTCAACATTTAGAAGTTTTACAACGTCAAATAGAATTATTAAATCATCCCGTGGCATTGATCCATACCAATGTTTCTGTGAGAGATGTTCATGGTCATGAGTTAAGGGAAATTAATTATACGTATAATTCTATTCGCAGTAAAACAGAATGGGTATTGTCCAATCACATTCAGCCCAATTCAGTAGCGATTCACCATAGTATTCTTGAAAAGTTTAGATTTGACACCGCACTTTCTGTAAATGAAGATGTCTATCTGTTTGCGCAAATTGCCGCTGTATTCCCAATTCTGCATGTTCCGCAGGCTACAGTAGCTTGGGTTTCTCATTTAAACAACACGACAAATCTACTGCGTGATTATATCACCCCTCAACTGCAGGCTACCCAAAAAATATTTAGTGATTCTTCTATCCTCGTTTCTCATACTTTTAAAAAGAATAAGTATTTTGAGTTGTATTCGCAGTTGGTTTACTTTCATGCCTCCAACAAAAAAAGTATATTGTCCGGGAAGTATTTTGTAAAAGGAGTTTGGGTTGCTCCCTTTAATAAAGGTAATCAGACTAATTTATTAAATGTAATTTATCATTTACCAGGTGGTAACTGGCTTAAAAAAGTCAGGCAATTATTTAATCGTTAATTATTTATTTCTTACTATGACTTTTCCTTTGTACGATAAAATTGTTTCAAAACTTTCCTTCCTTGCTGGTGAAAAATATTTCTGGTGGTCGCTGCTTTTGTTATTGTTTTTTCCTTTGGTTGTACTCGCTTTTTTTAATCATCCATCCGCAGATGATTACTGCTATGTCGTAGATGTATTCAACAGAGGTTTCTGGGCATCTCAACTGGCAACTTATCACAATTGGACGGGAAGATACACAGCTACTTTTTTGTTGAATGGTAGCCCTATTTTATTCGGTTCCTTTATAGGATATCAACTGGTAAATGTGGCCTTGCTGATTCTTACCGCTGTAGCAGGAGTGCATTTTGTAAAAACAATTCTTAACAAGAACAGTATAGACATATCAGTGGTGGCTGTTTCGGTGTGTGTACTTTTCTTATACCTGGTGAAGATGCCTTCTTTTGTAGAAGGCTTTTACTGGCTGGCTGGTGCAATCACTTATCAACTGGCAAACATCGCTACCTTAACAGTCCTTATCATCGTTTTAAATTTAAGAAAGCAATACAGCCACCTAAAAGTGATCGCTGCAGTGTGTCTGTGCATTATCATTTGTGGATCTAACGAGACCAGCATGTTGGAGCTCCTTTACATCCTTTGTGCATTGATGGCGTTTGAATATGCTTCTATGGGTTCTATCCCTAAATATTATTATCTCCTGTTGGTAGTATCCCTGATTGGGGCGGCAGTTATTATTTTTGCTCCCGGGAATGCCGTTCGCGCCGCTCATTTTCAAGGTGAAAAAAACATATTGAAAGCCCTCCTTCTGGCTGGAGGAGTAGGGTTTAGCCGCATGCAGGAATGGCTGCAGGATATTTTAATTTTAATCGTATTGTTTCTGCCGTTTTTAAAACAAGCAGAAGGTAGTCCTAACGATCAGCGTAAGATCACACCTTTCATTCTCGCTTTGTATCCTTTGTTTATTGTAGGGATATTGATCGTTGGTTACTTTCCGGCTTTCTGGAGCATCGGCTTTGAACCGCCTACCAGAACAGTGAACGTGTTGTATTGGATCTTTTGCTTTTCATGCTTGCACTACACTATTTTATGGATCATTTACCTCAAACAGAAAAGCGCTGTATTTGTAGTGGTGCCGCAATTTGTTTTATGGATTCTGGTATTTATAGCGTTCAGGGATTTGGCTCCGAAAAACAATTTGAGAACAGCTACCATGGATCTTGTTTCAGGACGTGCTATGACATACGATGGTGAAATGAACGAACGCTACGCAGAGATGGGAAAAAGCAAAGGAGGCGATGTGGTGTTTAAACCGCTTACTGTAATACCTAAGTCTATATTTTTTGTAGATATAGAACCAGAACATCCGGAAGATTGGAAAAACGTGTGTACCTCGGATTATTTTCACCTCAAATCATTGAACCTGACTAAATCTACTGAATGAGGAAGTCTAAACTGAAAATCACCATTTGTAGTCATGACGGCAAAAATTATTTTGGCGGACCTTATGAATGGATAAAACGTTTTGCACCTGCCTTAAAGCAAACGGGTGTGGAAGTATCGTTGTTGTTTTTCAGTGATCATCAAGCCAAAGAATCTTCTACTTATCTTTATTTACAAGAGCAGGGATTTCATTGCGAAGTATTGCCTCATCATTCTTTCTCGCAGTATAGAGACAGCACAGAAGACCGCATCAAATGGTGTCTGAAACAAGTCAGGAAAAATCCTCCGGATGTATTTATTGCCAATGCTTCATTGCCAGCTTTGTTTGCGGGCAAGTGGATCAAAGCAGCGGGTATCCCTGTGATCGGCGTATTGCATACGGACGATGAACGCTATCAATGGCTTCAACAGGAATTTCTAAGTGCTTCAAATGATTTTGCACTAAGTGCATTGGTCTGTGTCTCCGAATTATTGAAAGAGAAAGTTACTCCACTCAATGTTGCTAACATTCCAATCGAAGTTATTTCTTGTGGTACACCGGTACCTTATTACCTAAAACCCAAATGCCTTTCGCCTCTTAAATTGGTTTACGCAGGCAAACTAACGGAGGATGCGAAACAAATCTCTCTACTGACACAAGCCTTTTGCAGGGTAGTGAGAGAAGTAAAAGGGGTAGAAGCGTATATCTATGGCGACGGGCCGGCGAAAGAAAAAGTATTGGCTATTATAGCAGAAGAAGGGAAAGGATTACCTGTTTATTACAAAGGCTTTGTCCCAAGCTCTGATATTCAGCGGCACCTGACGGACAAACACATCATTGTGTTATTGTCTGACTATGAAGGTTTGCCTATTATATTAATGGAAGCCATGGCTTGCGGATTGGTACCTGTTTGTTTGTCTATTCGAAGCGGCATCCCTGAATTGATAAAGGATGGCGAAACCGGTTTGCTGGTTTTGGATAGGGACGAAGATTTTACCAGTGCCATAGAGCGACTGGCAGAACATGCTGTGTTATTCAATGCTTTGTCAATAAATGCACGACACTTTGTTACGCAACATCATTCGATGACCGTTGTCGTAGACAAGTGGTTGGATTTGTGCGAACATTTGCTCAAGACATCCGCTTCAAAGAAAGTAGTGGTGATCCCTTACAAATTAGAATTGCCTCCTGTTAATGATTGGCTAAAGGGGATTGATCAGCGCAAGCCTTCTGCCATCAAGTATACCTTACGGCAGTTGGAAAGATTTAAAAATTTATTGAATAGACTTTAGTACGAGAACATGCTTTTCAACTCTTTTGTATTTCTTGTATTCTTCTGCATTGTATTTGTTATTTATTGGTTTGTTTTATCAGATCAGGTAAAACTTCAAAATCTTTTCTTACTCATCTCCAGCTGTGTGTTCTATGGATGGTGGGATTACCGTTTTTTGATTCTCATGGGGCTGAGTAGTTTATTTGGCTTTGCTTCCGGCTATTGGATTGAACGGCGAAAAGATCCTACCGAACGGAAGTTGATCCTGAGTGCGACGATTGTCGCTAACCTTTTGTTCCTTGGCTTTTTTAAGTATTATAATTTCTTTGCGTCTTCTTTTAGCGAATTATTGTCTACTGCCGGTTTTCGGGTGGATGATTTTACGCTGAAGATTATTCTTCCGATTGGAATCAGTTTTTATACGTTTCACAACATCAGTTATGCCATTGATGTCTATCGTAAAGAACTAAAACCTACGGGTGACATCATCGCTTATTTCGCGTTCATTAGTTTCTTCCCACAATTGGTGGCCGGGCCTATCATGAAGGCAAAAGACTTTTTGCCTCAATTTTTTGTTAAGCGTAATTTTAGTTATCCCAAGGCGGTGCAAGGTTTGCGTTTTATCTTATGGGGGTATTTTAAAAAGATTGTGATTGCAGATGGCTGTGGCGTTTTAGCAGATGCCATTTTCGGAAGTTATACTACGCAGCCTTCGTCTGTTTTACTATTGGGTGTTTTCTATTTTGCGGTACAGATCTACGGCGACTTTTCAGGGTATACCGATATAGCCATTGGACTCGGTAAATTATTTGGATTTGAATTTACACTCAATTTTAAAACGCCTTATTTCTCCCGTACCATTCCTGAGTTTTGGAGAAGATGGCATATTTCATTGACGTCTTGGTTTCGCGATTATATTTATATTCCATTAGGTGGCAATCGTGTAAGCAAAGCGAAGGCATTTAGGAATATATTGATCGTGTTTTTCCTGAGCGGCCTTTGGCACGGGGCTAATTGGACCTATGTCGTTTGGGGTGTATTGTATGCTGTCATGTATATACCTTCGATCTTTTTTCCAGATAAAACTAAATTAACGCCTTACATTGGCTATGAAAAACTGTTGCCTTCTATTAAAGAAATTGCTCAGATGATCATCACTTTTGTGTTGGTTTGCGTAGCCTGGGTTTTTTTCAGAAGTGTATCGCTGACAGAAGCAATTCATTATTTCGAGGCCATAGCCACTCATTCGTTTAAAGCATCGAATGCTTATTTTTTTAGTCCTTTACGCATGATGCCGCTGATCGTACTGTTGTTCTTTATCGAATGGATCAACAGGGATAAAGAGTGTCAATTGGATTTGTCATGGAACAAAGGTTTAAGGTGGGTATTTTATATCTTCCTTATTTATCTCGTATTCTTTAACATCAATTTTCATAAAGCCACAGAGTTTATCTATTTCCAGTTTTAGCACATGAAACAATTGATCAGAAATGCGGCTGTGTTTGTAATCCTTGCTTATGTGATAAGTACGGTATTAAGCTGGGGCTATACGGAATTGTTTACGCAATACAAATCGAATCTATCCAAGAAAAACTGGACGTTGATGAGAAAGGGGGATACGCTGGATTACATTACCCTGGGCTCTTCCAGAGTTTTTCATATGGTGGATGTTCCTTTGTTAAATACTCTTTCTGGTCGTAAAGGAATGAATGTTGCGACAGCAGGTTCTTCTTACGCTGACAACTATGCGTTATTAGTAAAGTATTTAGAATATAATAAGGCGCGAACACTGATCTTGAATGCAGATGAAATGTGTTTTCATTCTTCTACGGCTTATACTTATCCCTTTAAAGATTATGAATACATGCCATACTTTTTCGAAGGTGCAATCAACAAGGTATATAGAGACAATGTGCCGGCGTGGAAGTATTATTTATGGACGGGCATTCCTTTGAGTCGTTATATAGAGTTTAATGAACATTATGAGTTGGATTCTATGTTTTTACTGACTGCCCAAAGACCGCTGTGTAAATTTGATACCACCGCAGGTACCGAACTGCTGTACAATATGAACTATAAGAATTTCAAGCGTAAAGATACCTTGTTTGTTCGGGCTGATACATTACATATAGAGCAACGCGATGAACTGTATTTTCATAAAATACTATCCTTTTGCCGAAGCAAAGGAATGAAGGTAATTCTCATCACGACTCCTATTTTTATGAAAGGTATCTATGCCTCTCCCAACCGGGTAGCGTTTCAGCACTACCTTGATCAGCAGGTTCAAGAAGAAAAACTGACTTACATTAATTTTGTGGATGTGACAAGCCTTCAGAATGTCCGTTACTTTAGAGACCTGACACATACCAATATTCAGGGTACCCGCATATATACTCGCTATCTGGCTACGCAGTTGAAAGGTCATTTTTGAAGATTGTAGTGTTATAAAGCGTTCAAACTATTATCTTGTGGAATAGAAAGAATGTGCCTGCAATGAATATCGTTTATTTTTATTCGGAAGTCATGGGTTACACCCTGGCTGTCATCAAGAGTCTCGTGAAAGATCATGGTGCCGCAGTGCATGTTGTATTCTGGGATAAAGGATTGCACACGCCTTTTCAATTGCCTGTTTTGGAAGGGGTACATTATTACAAACGTTCTGAGATGAATCTTATTCAATTAGAACAATTATTGACCGATTTATCTCCTCCGGTTCTTTATATCTCGGGCCGCATGGACAGAGCATACCTGCAAGCTTCTCTGCAAGCCAGAAAACGGGGAACGGTAGTGGTCAGTGGTTTTGATAACCAATGGAAACCTTCTTTCAAAAATTATGCGGTAACAATCTTTAGTCGATGGCTGTATAAAAAGTATTTTGACTTCATCTGGATTCCGGGAGCTTATCAATATGAGTTTGCCACACGATTGGGCTACTCAAAACAACAGATCATTTGGAATTTGTTATCTGCCGACACGGATTTGTTTTCGCTTGAAAATCCATCGAAGGAGGTGAATAAACAATTTATTTTTACTGGCAGATTCGCTCCGGAAAAAGGTATTGGAATCTTGATTGACGCTTTTCTCAAGAGTAAACAAATACAAACGCATCACTGGAAGTTACTACTGATAGGAAATGGACCTTTGTCCGAAACCTTCACTGCTCACCACGATATTCAGGTTATGAATTTTATGCAGCCGGAACAACTGGCTGAAAAAATGAAAGAAGGTGGAGTTTTTGTTTTGCCAAGCCTCAACGAACCTTGGGGGGTAGTCCTTCACGAATATGCCTCAGCTGGTTTTCCAATCGTTTGCTCTGAAGCATGTGGTGCGGCATTAACATTTGTTCAGAATGATTACAATGGTTTTATCGTTCCAACAGGTAATTCTGAGGCATTGACTGAAAGCCTGTTAAAGATGATTCGTTTGTCTCCGGAAGAGCTAAGTCAAATGCGAATGCGCAGTCATGAGCTAAGTAAGAAGATTACACCTTTGGTTTCCTCTACGTCTTTGCTCTCTGTTTTGAAGCGTACAAAGGCATAGCACGTTCTATAAAATTTACGTCAGCCTTCCAAAATCAGCCTTAATTGTGTATTTTTAGGCTTAATTCATTCTATGCGAAGGCTTGAAGTTTTATTGGTTGACAATAACTGTGTATGTGCGGGATTACAGCTGTAATAAATAAAAGTGATATTTCTGCACAGTTTTTAGTTCAAGCTAATGCTATTGTGGCTCATAGAGGTCCTGATGACGAAGGATTTTTGCTATGGCACAAAGATGCCGGCCTGAAGAGATTTTCAGGCCCTGACACGGATCAAAAAAGTATTGCTCAGCATCACTTGCTTCCGTTTCCTCAGGAAAATAGTTCATGGGAAATTGGTTTCGGACACCGACGCCTTTCTATTTTAGATCTTAGTCCTGCAGGACACCAACCCATGTTGGAAGAAGATGATTTGTCGTTGACGTATAATGGAGAAATCTTTAACTACTTAGAAGTAAAAGCAGAGCTGCAGCAGGCTGGTTATATTTTTCAAACCGCTACAGATACAGAAGTCATTCTGAAAGCATGGAAAGAGTGGGGTACTGCTGCTTTGCATAAGTTCAACGGAATGTTTGCTTTTGTTTTGCTGGATACTAAAACACAAAAACTCTATGCTGTAAGGGATCGTTTTGGAGTGAAACCGCTTTACTATACCGATACTTCTGCTTATACCGCATTTGCTTCTGAGGTCAAGCAATTGCGCGTACTTCCTCATTATACGTTTAAATTAAACGAACAGATTACCTACGATTATCTGCGTTACGGGATGCTGGATCATACGGTGGAAACATTTGAAGAAGGGATTTTTCAATTGGCTCCGGGCCATTACATGGAAGTAGATCTTCAAACCTATAAACAGGATATCCATCGGTGGTATCATTTAACGCCTCGCTCCTGGTCAGGAACGGATGAGGAAGCAACTACTCAGTTTGCCGGATTATTGAAAGACAGCGTGCGGTTGCGGATGCGTTCGGATGTCGCGGTTGGTTCTGCACTCAGTGGCGGGCTTGATTCTTCTACGATCCTCAGCCTGATGCGTGAAGTGTTGAAGGAAGAACAGTTGAAGGAACATCCCATAAAAACCATTACATCTTGTTCGACAGATAAACGTTACGACGAATGGGAGTTTGCGGAAGAGAGCATCAAGCAGGTTCATGCGGAATCCTATAAGGTATTTCCTTCTTTTGAAAAATTGCAGCAAGACATGGACCGATTGATCTGGCACATGGATTATCCTTTCAGCTCTACGTCTCAATTCAGTCAATGGTGCGTGTTTGAAGAGGCGAAGAGAAATCAGTTACCGGTAATGATCAACGGCCAGGGTGCAGACGAGCAGTTGGCCGGTTACGCGGGTAATGACATGTCGATGTACATTGGTTTGATGGGCAAGGGAATGTTTTTGGAATTGTTTAAAGAGTTGAAAGCGTATAAAAGCTATAACGGTAAATGGCCCATCGCCTTTGTATTAGGGGCGATTCAGCATAAATTACCTAAAAGCCTGATCAATTTTTTGCCAGAGCGATACAGGATATTTAAACAACACGTTCCGGCCTGGCTCAATAAAAAGAAACTCAAGGATCGATTGGTATGGCCGGATAGTTTGAAGGACAGTTTATACCATCAGGTTACACAAGATCCTTTGCCTTCTTTGTTGCGTTACGAAGACCGTACTTCCATGGCTTTTTCTATTGAATCGCGTGTTCCTTTTATGGATCACCGCTTGATTGAATTTACATTAGGATTGCCTGAACACCTGGTTTACAGAAGAGGGGAGCGTAAATATATTTTACGAAAAG
>Ga0247808_10000943_pt1 | contig 14108 bp, 10 predicted proteins | sample UWRJL089202R1_FD_179914 | JGI IMG/M metagenome (GOLD analysis project Ga0247808, IMG submission 179914) | Plant litter microbial communities from Arlington Agricultural Research Station in Wisconsin, United States - UWRJ-L089-202R-1 | ecosystem: Environmental > Terrestrial > Plant litter >... | reverse complement strand
TCTTGGCGGGAAATATCTACAGAATTGTACGATGTATGTGACTTTGGAACCTTGCGTGATGTGTGCAGGTGCTTTGAGCTGGTCACAAATTTCAAAAGTTGTGATTGGCGCCAGAGACGAACAAAGAGGGTTTATTAATAAAGGTTTATCGCTCCATCCAAAAACGGAAGTCGTAACCGGAATTATGGAAAACGAATGTTCTCAGATTGTAAAAGACTTCTTCAAAAATAAAAGATAGTTACAAATCTTTTCCAAGAAAATACAACCCTTTCAAAGTGTGAAGCCTGTCGCCGATATTGATTTTGTTTGTCAAAGGTTTGTAAACGTGGCTCACACCGCCGGTTGCGATCACGAAGCAACTGTCATTGACCTCATCATTAATCCGATCTATAAAACCTTCCACCATTCCAAGATAGCCGTACACCATTCCGCTTTGCATACAGGTCACAGTGTCCAGCCCAAGAACAGTCTTTGGTTTTACCAATTCGATTTCCGGAAGCTGAGCTGTGTCGTGAATCAAACTATTTAATGAAGTAATAATTCCCGGAGCGATGATAACACCCAAAGTCTCTCCATTCTCATCCAGACAACTTGCCGTGAGTGCCGTTCCAAAATCAATGATAATTTTCTTCTTTTCCGGATAGAGATTATGAGCTGCAACCAAGTTGGCGTAGATGTCGGTTCCCATCTGTTTGGATTTCGGAATCACACCGGAAGGTGTATTTCGATCAACAATGATTGGAACTTTGTTATGAATTTTCTTAATGCCGCTGCTCACCACTTTTGTCAATTGAGGCACTACCGAACCAATGATGATTTTGTCAATTTTTTCAACATCAATTTTATAGGTTTGGTACAACATCAAGATCTGAACGTATAACTCGTCCGTCGTTTTGTAAGGTTTTGTATTGATGACCCAGGAGATGTCACAATTGTCATCATCAAACAATCCGAAACGGATATTGGTGTTACCTATATTGATTACGATGGAATTCATTACTTACTTTTTTAATTTTCTAATTTCAAGAATCAGCCTGTCCACTAGGAAAATGAGTCTTTTATACTCAACAACCAATCTTTTATACTCAATCATGAGTCATTTTGATTCAATGGCGAGTCTTTTATACTCGAAATCCAGCCTTTTTGATTCAACGAAGAGTCTTTTATATTCAATGACGAATCTTTTATACTCAAAAAGGAATCTTTTACACTCGATGCCGAGACTTTCACACTGGATTTACAATTTTTTAATCTACCGATTTAATAAATTAACATTCTACCAGTATTTGAAATATCTTAACTCCAATGGTCATTGATACAATGTTACATTATTACTTTACTTCCAGATAATTATCCTCAGCATTCACATCTGCCAAACGTTGGCTGAAATCAATGCCAATAGCCGACAACTGCGCTTTTGTGTAAGGAATTGTAAATGTATACTCCTGCTGCGTCCAAGCCCAATATGGCAAAGTTTTGAACGGTCCGTAGATATCTTTCGATTTCCAGTTTCTGGTAAGACTTACTGGAATGTTATAATTAACAACCTTCTTATCCTTAGTCAAAACACTGAAGTCGATTGGCATTGGAATGCCACCCTTATTTACCAAAGTGATTGTAGTAGATTCCGGATCATATTTCACATTTTTGATGCCGTAATCGATTGTTTTTGTCGTGTTGATCCAATAATGCTGAAACCACTTCAAGTCCATTCCGGTAACCAATTGCGCGATGTGGATAAAATCTCTTTCCGTTGGGTGTTTCATCGCCCATTCGTCGTAATATCTGAGCATAATTCGGTTGAGATTTTCTTCCCCAACGATGTAACCCAACTGCACCAAAAACATTTCACCTTTAATATAACTTGCATAAGTATAAGCCGTTCCGTTGTCGTGATGATCTGCCAGCCAAACTGCAGGCTCTTCTTTTCCTGACTTTGTAAAATTAACATAAGCTCGGATTGCATCTGCAAAAGGATTGGGTTTTGTGTCTTTTGGTGGGAACAATCTGTACGATACAAAATCTTCAGCATACTGCGTGAAACCTTCATCCATCCAAGGTCTTACACTTTCGTTTGTCGCCAGCATCTGCTGAAACCAGGAGTGTGCGCCTTCGTGGAACATCAGTCCGCTAAGACCTTCCAAAGTTGTTGCTTCGCCTAAAATCATAGTGCACATTCCGTACTCCATTCCGCCATCGCCTCCCTGGATGAAGGAATAGCTTGGCCATTTATAACGTCCGAAAGTGGCATTCATCAACTGGTAATATTTTGTGATGTACGGTTTCATCTCTGACCAATATTTTGTCTTTTCCGATTTTTGATAAACTAAGAAAATCTTTGGTCCATCCAGAATCGGAAAGCTGTCCACCGAATAATCTCTGTCTGCAGCCCATGCAAAATCGAGGATGTTTTTAGCGGTCCATTTCCAGGTCACTTTGTTGGAAATATCTTGCTTGATGGTTGCATTGCTGTCGTAACCTTTCACTTCTGTTGGATTTTCCAGATTTCCGCCGGCGCCGATGACATAATCTTTAGCGATTTTGATATTTACTTCATAGTCAGAAAATGGGGCGTGGAATTCTCTTCCGATGTAATCGAAAGCAGCCCAGCCGTCATAATCATATTCAGCTATTTTCGGATACCATTGACTCATTGTCATATCGACGCCTTCGCGGTTGTTTCGTCCGCTTCTTCGGATTTGCATTGGGATTACGGCATCCCACTCCATTGTGAAAGTGGTGGAAGAATTTGGTTTGATAGCCTCAGCCAAATAAACTTTCATTGTCGTTCCCTGAATCTCGAATTTCAAATCTTTTCCGTTCTGCTTGATCCAACGGATATTCTGCGCGCCTTCTTCATTCTTCGGAATCTCCGACAATCTGGAAACAACTGTATTTCCGACTCTTTTTGCCAATCTGCTGTCAGCATTCACACCTTGACCCGCCACACGCTGGTCCATCATAGAACCTGCTTTGAAGGCGTTCCAATACAAATGGAAATAGGCAACTCTCAGCTCGTCCGGAGAATTGTTTTGATATTGCAGAGTCTGTTTACCTTGGTAAGTGAAGTTGGCAGCATCTACATCAATATCCATTTTATATTTTGCATATTGCTGGGAGTAAGCGTTTTGCTGTGCCGAAACAACTAAAGAGAAAAGAATAAAAACTAAAGAGAATTGCAGTTTTTTCATAGAATTATTTTTGTGAACCTTTGGAGATTTGACACTTATAAAGGTTTTCTATTTTTTAATTGTCTCAAAAATACTAAGTTTTTGTTGAATGGCAAGGGGAAAGGCGGGGAAGGTTGGTTGTGGTTGGAAATTTTGTAGATTTGAGAGTACAATTCAAAATTCTAAAAACGACATGAAAAAAACACTAACCATTTTAAGCATTACAATATCATTTCTAGCCCTTTCTCAAACTAAATACTATCAGGACAAAAATGGAAAAATTGTTGATAAAAAGGCTTATGACAAAGAAAAACAAAATAAACTAAAAGATATACACAAGCAATTTGGTAAGGATTTCGATTTCGAAGAAGACTTAGATTTAAAGAGATCCAATAAAGATAGCATCGTGTATTCTTTCGAATTTAATATGCTTCCCCTGGAACTAAAATTGGAAAAAGAAAGATTGAATAAATTTAAAAACAAAAAATTCGTTATTGATAATTTAGAGTTTCTTAATCCTAATGACAGACAAAAGTTAGACTTAAGCAAACCAACTTTCATTAATTTCTGGTTTACCAGTTGCCCACCTTGCATCGAGGAAATGCCAGCCTTGAATGAATTGAAAGAAAAGTACAATAATAAAATCAACTTTATTGCTATTACTTTCAATACAAAAGAACAAGTTGTGAAATTTTTGACAAAGTATGATTTTAAATTTGCTCACGTTCCTAATCAGCAAAAACTAATTGATTCTTATGGAATTAGTGGCTACCCAAAATCATTTCTTTTGGATAAAAATCAGAATTTAATTTATATTGAAGACGGATTACCTGATAAAGAAAATGAAAAAGCATATGAAATAATTATGAGTAAGATGGAAACTAAAATCCAGAAATTGTTGTAAAAAAAACAGTTAACTTTTACATACTTTATTCTTTAAATAGAAATCTATACAATACCCTTTTGGATTCCTACGGAATGACAAATTGCGTTTTTATGCTAACCGTTGTTTTATATTGAATCCGCAGCCCGACTTGAGCGGAAATCCTTTTTTGCGTGTACTTCAAGTTCTATTTAACCTGAAATCGTCTGCAAAAAAGATTGGGAGCGGAAGGCGGATAAAGCTGCCAAAAAAAATTAATAAAACTCACAACCGCAGTTTAATAGCAAAACATTTATAAAACAACTCACTTTTTAGAAATAATTGCGAAAAAACGCAAGATTTTCAAAAACAAAAATCAAATCATTTTCCATTCTCAAAATTTGTTATATTTGTGAAGAATGGCAACCAAAGCACTTTTTAATTCTGTCGTCAATTGGTTTATCCGCCAGCGGATAGATCAGATAGAACATTTCATAAAATATCCTGTGGAAACGCAGGAAGGACTGCTTTTTTCCCAGCTTTTTCATGCAGAAGAGACAGAATATGGAATGAAGTACGGTTTCAGCTCAATTTCAAATTACAAAGATTTCCGCAAAAAAGTTCCAATCGTCTGCTACGAGGACTTCGAACCTTACATAGAAAAAGCGAGACAAGGACAGAAAGATATATTTTGGCCAGGCGTTATTAAGCAGTTTGCAAAATCTTCCGGTACGACCAATGCCAAAAGCAAATACATTCCCATTACCGCAGAAAGTCTGGAAGATTGTCATTACAAAGCAGGCAAAGATCTGATTTCTATCTACGTCAACAATCATCCGGAAAGCGAACTCTTTCAGCACAAAAATTTGCGTCTGGGCGGAAGTGCGGAGATGTATCAGGACTTCAACACAAAGTTTGGAGATTTGTCCGCAATATTGATAGACAATCTTCCATTCTGGGTGGAAATCATCAATACGCCAAGCAAAAAGACATCCCTGATGTCTGAATGGGAAACCAAAATGAAAGCCATCATCAGCGAAGTAAAGGACGAAGATGTAGGAAGTCTTACCGGCGTTCCGAGTTGGATGATGGTTCTGCTGCAAAAAACTCTCCAGGAAACAGGAAAGAATTTCATCTCAGAATTATGGCCGAATCTTGAAGTCTTCTTTCACGGAGGCATCAGCTTCAAGCCATATAAGAATCAATACACGGAGATTTTAGGAAAGAACATCAGATACTACGAAATTTATAATGCTTCTGAAGGGTTTTTCGCAATCCAGGATCAGGCAGGGAGTGACGAAATGCTGCTAATGCTGGATTATGGGATTTTTTATGAGTTCATTCCAATGGATCTTTATTATGCAGGAATCAGAGAAGCAATTCCTATTTCTGAAGTTGAAATCGATAAGAATTATGCTGTTGTAATCACTACGAATGGAGGGCTTTGGCGATATTTAATTGGTGACACCGTCAAATTTACTTCTATAAATCCTTATAGAATAAAAATTTCCGGCAGGACAAAACATTACATCAATGCTTTTGGAGAAGAATTAATGATTGATAATGTTGAAACTGCACTCAAGATTGCCTGTGAACATCTGGATGCAAGTGTTTCCGATTACACTGGCGCTCCGGTTTTTATGACCAGTAAAAACAAAGGCTGTCACGAATGGATCTTCGAATTCACCAAATCGCCAAGTTGTATAAAAGAATTCACAGAGGTTTTCGATAGTGCCCTGAAAACGCTGAATTCTGATTACGAAGCAAAACGATACAACGATATCACATTAAAAAGTCCAATAATACATTCCGCAAAACCCAATCTGTTCTACGAATGGATGGCTAGCCGCGGGAAACTCGGCGGTCAGAACAAAGTTCCAAGATTGAGCAACGACAGACAATATATCGACCCGCTTCTAAAACTGAACGAAGATTAATATCCAGTTTGGATTTCCAATCCAATTGATTTTCCTGATTTTTTATTGTTAAACTGAATATTAATCAGAGAATTTTTTTAATTTTTTAAAAAAGCTTTTATTGCAGGATTTGCAGTAAAGCTTTTTATTCTCAGCCGATTAACTCTTTGGCCTGCGAAATCGCTGCTTCTGTAATTCTGGAACCGGAAATCAATTGCGCAATTTCATTGAGTTTTTCGTCGTCGGAAAGTTTGACAATGGTGGTTTTGGTAATTCCGTTTTCATCAAATTTAACCACTTTGTAATTCTCATTTCCTTTGGCCGCAACTTGTGCAAGGTGCGTGATGACGATAAGCTGAAGATCCTGAGACATCTCCTGCATCAGTTTCCCCATTTCCTCGGCAATTCGTCCTGAAACACCCGTGTCTATTTCGTCTAATATTAAAGTTGGAAGGTCATTATTCTCGGCCATTATTTTTTTGATGGCAAGCATCACTCTGGATCTTTCTCCGCCGGAAACAGCGCTTTGAATTGGTTTCAATGGAAAACCGGAATTCGCTTGGAACAGAATCTGAATGTTGTTTTTTCCGTGAAGATTATATGACTGAGAATCCGCCAAATCAATTTTCAGAGTTGCCTTTTCCAAACCGAGTTTTGAGAAGATTTCTTTGGCTTGATTTTCCAGATTTACAGAGAATTTCTTTCTGTTTTCGGATAATTTCTGACTGAAATTTTGAAGTTCTTTTTCAATCAGTTTAAGGCTTTTCTCTTTTTCTTCAATTTGATTTTCAATCGTTTCCAAAGAGTTTTGGCTTGCTGATAATTCTTCTCGGATTGACAAAAGTCCATCAATGTCATTCACCTGATGTTTCAGGAAAAGCGAATTCAATCGGTTGACAGTCGTCAATAAGGCTTGCAAAAGATTCGGGTCAATTTCCAGATTTTCCGCCTTGTTTTCTATTTCAATATTAATGTCTTTCAGTTCCAGATAAGTTGTTTCTAACCGTTGGCTGAGATCCTGATATTCCGAAGAAAGTTCTGAAAGTTTGGCGATTTTATTCCTAACTTCAAAAAGTCCAGACAAAATTCCGAAATCTTCCTGATTTAATTTTGAAATAATTTCAGAAAGATATTCACTGATTTGTCCTGCATTTTCCTGTGTATTGAGTTGATTCTGAATTTCTTCAAAATCCAAATCGTCCAAATGCATTTCTTCTAATTCTGCGAGAAGAAAATTTTTATAATCAGATTCCTTGTTATTTTCTGCAAGTGCAGATTTCAGTTGTTCAACTTCTCTCTTCGTTGTCTGATAACCAACGTAATGTTTTTGATAATCAGAAAGTAACGATTTATTTTTTGCCAAGCCGTCCAAGATTCCAAATTGGAATTGCTCGGTAAAAAGATCAGATGTTTCGAATTGTGAATGAATGTCTATCAATCTTGAAGATAATTCCTTCAAAACATCCAAAGTCACAGGAACATCATTGATGAAAGCTCTGGATTTTCCGCCAGACGAAATTTCTCTTCTAATGATCGTCTGTTCTTCAAAATCCAGATCTTTTTCTTCAAAGAAATCTCGGAAATTTTCGGTGATTTGGAATTCGGTTTCTACAATGCTTTTCGCATCAGACTTTGTAAAGGATTTGGCGTCGGCTCTTTCGCCCATTATCAGACGAAGCGCACCAAGAATGATGGATTTTCCTGCACCGGTTTCTCCAGTTATGACCTGAAGACCTTTCCTGAGATCAATCTCAAGAGTGTCAATTAATGCAAAATTCTGAATGAAAATTCTTGAAAGCACGAAAAATTATTTTTTACAACTAAATTATTACTAAAGGTCGATTTGAATACGAAAACCCCGCAGCCTGACTTGAACGGAAATCCTTTTTGCGAAAACTCAAACTTCGATTTGATCTGAAATCGTCTTGCAAAAAAGAGTGGAAGGCGGAAATAGTGGCCCAAATAATTGGACTTACAAATTTTCTATTTCCACTTATTCCATTTGGTGTCAATGTCTTTTGGAGAAAATGTGCTCATCATCGTTTTCAGTTCACTGATGTTGACAGAAGCGTTGTTTCCGGAATCAAAAATATTGAAAATCTCGGTACTTTTGCTCTCCAGAAAAACATTGAAAGGATAATTCATTTGGAAATTATTATCATAAAACTTCAACTGCATAAGAGACTCTGCAATCGTCTTTTTCGCAGGACCTTGATCTGGCTTTGCCAAATTATCTAGACCAGCACGGTGATAGCTGTAGAAAACGGTTCTTAAAGTTGAGGAATTTTCATTTTGTAAACCAGAAATGAGTGCGCCTCGGTTTCTCTGACTTTCGATCTGGTTCCAGCCGTCATAGTTTTGATTCTGAGAGTTTTGGGCAATCTTAAAAGCTTTGTCAAACCACGCTTGTCCGCCTTTCAGTTGGAAACTGTCACCGTCGTAACCGAGAATCAAATAAATATAGAAGCTGATAACATCGGTAAGGTTTTTTCCTGAAAATTGTCTTTCGTTGAAAATCAAATTCTCATTTTCATTATATTCGAAAGAAAAGCTGGTATCATTAATATTCATCAAAGGTGACTCGTATTGGGAGTTGAAAACCGGACGCGTTGCCTGAACCACCATTGTCCCTTTAAAACTGTTATTACTTATACGTTCCGAAATTACGATAGCAAAGTTGCATTTGATCTTTTCAAAATTCTGAAGTTTTCTTCCTGTCCAGCTGGTATTATTAATGTAATCTCTAAGCGATTTTTCCAAAGTTCTAAAAACCTGCGTGTTGCTTCCTGCAATCTGCTGGTTGTTGATCTGCACATTTGCCAAAAGCTCCTGTGAGAAAGCCGTTTGAGCGAAGAATAAAGTGCAGATTATATAAAGTAGTTTTTTCATTCAAGTATAAAAATGTTTGTAAAAATAAGCAATCTTTGTCAAAGAAAATAATCTAAAACAGGCATAAAATCATAACGGAAAACCGTGGATTTTGTTACAATTTTTCCTCAATAAAATTCAGGATGTCTTTTGCGACTTCTTCTTTTGATTTCAATGAAAATGATTGTTCCTCTGTTGGTGTAAAAATTTTGATCTTGTTGGTAGCATTTGCAAATCCTGCGCCTTCATCTCTCAAAGAATTTAAGACAATCATATCCAGATTTTTCTTTGCTAATTTCCCTTTGGCGTTCTCTTCTTCATTCTGAGTTTCCAAAGCAAAACCTACCAAGAACTGTTTAGACTTTTTCTCGCCCATTGTCCGGAGAATATCTTTGTTTTTAACCAACTCAATCATCAATTCATTTTCGTTTTTCTTGATTTTTTCCGTCGCTTTTACTTTTGGCGTGTAATCTGCAACGGCTGCGCTCATTATTGCAACATCCACATTTTCATAATGTTTAAAAACTTCATCAAACATTTCCTGAGCTGAGGTTACTCTGTAAATTTTAATATTTTTGTCATCCACTTTTTGAGAAGATGGTCCTGAAATCAATACCACGTCAGCACCACGTTTTGCCGCTTCTTTAGCCAAATCAAATCCCATTTTTCCGGAAGAATGATTTCCGATAAATCTTACAGGATCAATATTTTCATAAGTCGGTCCAGCTGTAATTAGAAATTTTTTGCCTACGAAACTTTGTTCAATGTCCGTAAATTGATTTTCTAAAACTGATAAAATGGTTGAAGGTTCAGCCAGTCTGCCTTGTCCTGAAAGCCCGCTTGCCAGCTCCCCGAATTCTGCCGGAATTATTTTGTGACCGAAACTTTCAGCAGTCTGAAGATTTTTAGTAACCGCTGGATGTGCGTACATATCGAGATCCATTGCAGGAGCGATGATTACTGGACATTTTGCGGACATATAAACAGCCATCAAAAGATTGTCGCAAAGTCCGTTTGTGATCTTTGCTAGGGTATTGGCGGTGCAAGGTGCAATGAGCATCAGATCTGCCCAAAGCGCTAACTCAACGTGGTTGTTCCAGGTCTTGTTTTCATCATAAAAATCTGTGTAAACTTTATCTTTGGATAAGGTAGAAAGCGTAAGTGGTGAGACAAAATCTTCTGAGGATTTTGTCATAACAATTTTTACTTCTGCTCCGGATTTTATTAGATCCCGAACAAGGTAATTCATTTTGTAAGCCGCGATTCCTCCAGTAATTCCCAGAATGATTTTTTTGCCTTGCAAACTCATTTTTGCTTTGATTTTTATTAACGAAAGTATTAATAATTTTAATAACAAAAAAACCGTCGGATTGAAGATAAATTCAAAGCGACGGTTTTATATTTTAAATCAGAAAAGATTTAGTTTTTCTCTTCGGTCTTTCTGTGGTAGATCTCATCATCCAGCCATTCTCTGATAGCAATAGATGTTGGTTTTGGCATTTTTTCGTAATGCTTGGAGATTTCGATTTGCTCTCTGTTTTCGAAAACTTCCTCCAAAGTAGAATTGTGAACAGCAAATTCATCAAGTTTTCCGTGTAATTCTGTACGGATTTCAGCGTTGATTTGCTCAGCTCTTTTACCCATAATCACGATAGCTTCGTAGATGCTGGCTACTTTTGCTTCGATTTTATCTTTGTCGTAAGTGATGGTACTTACTTCTGCTTTTGTATCTTTAAGGCTCATTGGGCGAATTGTTTAGGGTTGCAAATATACTAATTATCTTTTAAACTTGAAAGTGGCTTGTGGCTCCGGCGAATTTACCTTTGCACTGTCTCTTCTAGCCTGATCGGCGGAGTTTTCCATTTTCAACTGGTTTTTCTCCTGCTCTATTTCTTTTTTCTCGTTTTCTTTAGATTCGGCATTTTTCACTTTAGCTTCGTATTCTGCCTTTCTTTTTTCTACATCCACTTGTAAAGCAGCGAATTTTACCTTTTCGGCTTCCAGTTTTACGTTTAGCTCATCTGCTGTTTTGGAATATTCAGAATTTGGAAGTTCTGCAGAAATTCTTTTGGTGTAGGCAGCAGCGTTGTCCAATCTCTCTTTTTTCAGGTCATAAATAGAATTGATGGCCAATTCATATTTAGACTTCATAATGATATCGTAGATTTTTGGTCTCAGTTTGGTTGCGGGGAAATCTTCCAGAACGTTTTCAAAAGTTACCGCAGCAGCTTTGTACTCGCCCATTTTGTAGTATTGCTTAGCATTTTCAAAAGCTTTGAATTCCAATTTATAAGTCAATTCATCTACAAGTTGTGTGATGTTTTTGGAACGTTCAGAATCAGGATAGTCATTCAGGAAGTTCTGTAATTCTGTAATGGCAGATTCTGTATTGCTTTGATCTAAGTTATACTGTAAAGATCCTTCGTAATAACAAAGCGCAGAAAGATAAGCCGCCTCTTCTTTTCTTGGGTCTTGTGGGAAACTCACCACAAAATTCTTGAACTGATTGGCTGCCAATCTGTAGTTCTTATCATAATAATTGGCATAAGCCGAATTGAAAACAACATTGGGCGCATCATCTGTTCCCGCTACCAGATTTGGTAATCTGTCATACAATGCCAAAGCATCAGTCCATTTTTTCTTTGCGAATTTTTCATTGGCAACTTTCAAGATAAAATCTTTGTCGGCACTCTTCATAGCCTGATCCATTTCTGTTTTGCAAGACAGCAAAATCACAGACAACACTAATAAACTAATATATTTCTTCATAATTCCCGCCAGAATAAATCTGTCACTTGATTGTAATTAATTTGCAAAAATAAAACTTTTTTCTCCAAAACTTTTTTTTTATGAAAGATTAACGTTTTATTTGCTTTTAAGACATATGGTAAACTGCTATAACACTCACTTTATTAATAATAGAAAAATTCAAATGAAAAAAACAATTTTATTGATGTTATTTCCTGTTTTTTTTACAGCTCAGACCACAATGAAAAAGATCAGATTGGATGTTCCGATAAGAGATTATTATGGTGCATCTACGCTTACGGTAATTGATGAAAGGAAAGATGAAAACATTGGGAATATTGTTTACAAAGGAGAAACATATAATTTCAGTTTTCCGGAAGGTACTGCAACTGATAATATTGAAGATTGGTTTTCAAAACAGAATAAAAAGAAAGGCGGAAGAGAATTGATTTTATTAATTCAAGATTTGAACGTATATAATTCTCTGGGAACCAATACGAATTATTGTAAACTAAAAGTAAAACTCACGACATTCCTAAAACAAGATTCAAAATATTTTGCTTTGAAGAGATATGAGGATGTACTTACTTTTAATCCCAAAGAAGCAAGTGGAATTCCCACAACCTTATCAAAAGGAATTGAGAAAATCTTACAGCATATTGTTTCAAAATCCTTTAAGGATGAACCTTCAATGGTACCTTTGGCTGAAAATGAGTTGTTTGATTATTATAATATCTTACTGGAAAAACAAAATGCAGTTGCTGCAAAGTCTCTGAAAAATGGCGTTTATGAAGATTTCGAAAAATTCTATAATCAAGATGCATTAAGATACAGAATAGTAAAAGACGAAAAAGGAAATGTCGTAAAAGCCGAAAATCCTGATAATCTGGAAGAGAAACTGCGTGCTCACAAGATCTTTGCTTATGTGGAAAATGGTGTGGCTTATCACAACACGTTGGAAGGATTTGTTCAACTCAATAAGAATGAAGGTGGGTTTTATATAGATTCCAATAGAAATTTGATTTATCCATCCGTTGGAAATACATTCGGGCTTGTAGGTGCTTTGTTTGGAGGGATAGTTGGCGGCGTGATTGGTGGAACAATTGATGCGATTAAAGCTAATTCCAGATTCAACAATGCTAAAACTGAAAAAAGGGAAAAAGTTTATATTGACTTTATGAACGGACAATATATTTTCCGAGATTAGAAACTGAGTAATATAAAACAAGCTTTTACAGTCTCTTTTTTTTATCTTTGCAAATTACAAGAATTTTAAATGAAAAACATCAGGAACTTCTGCATTATTGCACATATCGATCACGGTAAAAGTACATTGGCAGATCGTCTTTTAGAATACACCAATACAGTGACTTCCAGAGAATTACAATCTCAGACTTTGGATGACATGGATTTGGAAAAAGAACGCGGAATTACCATCAAGTCTCACGCTATCCAAATGGATTACGAGCTGAATGGTGAAAAATATATCCTAAACCTTATCGATACGCCGGGACACGTGGATTTTTCTTACGAAGTTTCCCGTTCTATTGCAGCTTGCGAAGGTGCACTTTTGATTGTGGATGCAGCGCAAAGTATTCAGGCTCAGACGATAAGTAATTTATACTTGGCTTTAGAAAACGATCTGGAAATTATTCCGATCCTTAATAAAATAGATCTTCCATCTGCTAATCCGGAAGAAGTTACCGATGAAATTATGGGACTTTTGGGATGTAAATATGAAGATGTCCTTAGAGTTTCAGGGAAAACCGGTGAAGGTGTTCACGAATTGCTTGAGCAGATCGTCAAAAGAGTTCCGCCACCAGTTGGAGACCCGAAAGCACCACTTCAAGCTTTGATCTTTGATTCTGTTTACAATCCTTTCCGTGGAATTGAGGCTTATTTCAAAGTTGTAAACGGAAGTATTTCCAAAAACGAAAAAATTAAATTCTTCGCTACAGGAAAAGAATACGGTGCAGACGAAGTTGGAACTTTAAAACTAAAACAGCTTCCAAAGAAAACCATCGAATGTGGCGACGTAGGTTACATTATTTCCGGAATCAAAGATGCCCGTGAAGTAAAAGTGGGTGACACAATTACCTCTTTCGTAAATCCTGCTTCGGAAGCAATCGACGGTTTCGAAGAAGTGAAACCAATGGTTTTTGCCGGAATCTATCCAATCGAATCTGAAGATTTTGAGGAATTGAGATTCTCACTAGAAAAATTAAGACTGAATGATGCTTCTTTGGTTTTCGAGCCGGAAAGTTCTGCGGCGCTTGGTTTTGGTTTCCGTTGCGGATTCCTGGGAATGCTGCATATGGAAATTGTTCAGGAACGTTTGGATCGTGAATTCAATATGGATGTGATCACAACGGTTCCCAACGTTTCTTACCACGGTTATTCCAAAAAAGAACCTGACACACCAATTTTAATTAACAACCCGTCCGAAATGATTGATCCGAATCTTTTGGACAGAGTTGAGGAGCCTTATATCAAAGCTTCCATCATTACAAAATCAGATTTTGTTGGAGGTGTAATGACACTTTG
>Ga0247808_10000942_pt1 | contig 14110 bp, 6 predicted proteins | sample UWRJL089202R1_FD_179914 | JGI IMG/M metagenome (GOLD analysis project Ga0247808, IMG submission 179914) | Plant litter microbial communities from Arlington Agricultural Research Station in Wisconsin, United States - UWRJ-L089-202R-1 | ecosystem: Environmental > Terrestrial > Plant litter >... | reverse complement strand
CCAGGAACAGCTTGTACTCTTCAGAGATGACAATGGAATGGTTCTGCAAGGTTATTTCATTGTAAAAATAATTTTGCAGCGTGTTCCTGGTTTTGAGCAGGCTAGCTACACGTGCGCTGAGGTATTCCGCTTCAAAAGGCTTATTGATATAATCATCCGCTCCACGATGGACACTTTGAAGCTTGAGTTCTCCTGAAGAACTCGCGGTAAGCAAAATAATCGGGATAAAGGATAGCGCCGGATCTGCCCTGATGGCTTGCGTGAGCTCCAGACCATCCATGCCCAGCATGCTGTAATCTGTGATGATCAGGTCTGGGAGTTTCTGCTTTGCCAGCAACAGGCCCTGTTCACCGCTTTCCGCCTGATATACCACATATGTATTCTTAAACATTTCGGCAATATACCGCCGTACATCGGCATCATCGTCGATCAGCAGGATGGATTTTTGATCCCTGATAAATGCATGGGCATCCGTATCGATAAGAAGCTCAACCGGCGCTTCAACGGGTTGTGGTGCTACATGCCAGATCTCAGTCAGGTTGACTTGTTTCTCGTTTTGCTGATCTGTCCACTGGTTTTCGGCTGCAATGTCTGGCAAAGTAAACCGGAAGATACAGCCTCCGGTTGCCTGATTTTCATAATTAATTTGCCCTCCATGGCTTTCCACGAATTGTTTGGCGAGATAAAGACCTATTCCGAAGCCAGGTTTATATAGGTTTCCGGTTCTTTCTGCCTGGTAAAACCTGTCAAAGACATGGCTACCAGCTGAATCCGGGATACCCGGCCCGTTATCGGCAACTTCAAATTCAAAAAACTTAGCATCGTGTTTGACGATAACGCTGACTTTCCCTCCCGGGCTGGAATATTTAAGGGCATTGGAGATTATATTGAAGATCACGATCTCCACTTTCATCTGATCCGCAAAAACGTATTTCTTTGCCGGCAAAAACGAGTATTCATAGGCTATGCTTCTGGAGGCGGCGTCCTGGACAAAACATAAGAATATGTCTTTTGACAACCTGTCAAAATCAAAGTGTGTGGCTCTGAGCTGATCAAAACCTAAATCTGATTTTCTGAAGATCAATAATTGATCGACCAGGCTCAGCATTCGTCGCGCATTGCGCTGAACCATATTGAGTTCATACGCATCCTTACTCCCATCCTCAGACCGTCTCAACAGATCGTTGACCGGATTAATGATGAGCGATAAAGGCGAGCGGAATTCGTGCGATATACTCGTGAAAAAGGACATTCTTTTTTCATTGAGTTCCCGTTCCTGTTCACTGATCAGTCGCTCCTGTTCGTTTCTAGCTTTGTCTAATTGATGATTCGCAACTTCAGATTCATATTCAGCTCTATTTTTATCAGCTTCAAGATTGGCCATTTTAATCTCGTATTTTAAACGCGTTTTTGCTGTTCGATAACGCTGATAGGTATAAATGACTGCTGCCAGGATGCACAGATAGCCGAGATACGCCGGCCAGCTTTTGTACCATGGCGGCAGCACTGTAAGTTTTAAGAGCACTGTATCTGACGTCCATACTCCGTCTGAATTTGTGGATTTTACCGTGAGCGTATACTTGCCGGGGTCGATATGCGTGTAGGTTGCCGTTCGGTCCCGTCCTGCTGTAGTCCATCCTCTATCCCACCCTTTCATCATATACTGAAAAGAAATTTTATCCGGGGTTGAATACTCAAATCCGCTGAAAACGAACGAGAAAATTGCCTGATGGTAGGGCACTTTGATTTCTATAACCCGGTCGCCGTCGGTTTTGCTAATCAATCCTGGCAACTGTTCAATTGGCCGGTTATTGACCGTCAAACTTGTTAGAAAAAGCCTCACCGGATCGTTATGGGCGGTCATGTATTCGGGATTAAAAATATTTAAACCCTTGATGCCTCCGAATATCAACGCGCCGGACTCCAGACGTGCGCCCGCATTTATCTGGAATTGGTTACTCTGGAGCCCATCACTCTGGTAAAAATTCCTGAACTGCCCGGATTTGAAATTGTAGTTCGATAAGCCGTTGTAAGTGCTCATCCAGAGGGATCCCGTGCGGTCTTCGACGAGAGTAAGTACAGCGTTATTGCACAGTCCGTCTGCCGTGGTGTACCTTTTAATGATTTTACCGGACTTCGGATTAAAAACAGCAAGTCCTCCGCCTTCGGTGCCGATCCATAATAGTCCATTCCGGTCTACATAAATTGCCCTGACTGTATATCCTATGTGGTAATACTGATGCTTTTTATGAATTTTATCGATCTTAATTAATTTATCCAGGTTGCCGGCCCACAAGGTGCCTGCATGGTCTTCCCTTAAAGCAAACAGATCTGTAAGTGCTGCGTCGAAAAGCTCGAATTGATCTTTCTGCTGGTTCAATTTGTATAATGCGCCCAATAGGCTTCCTCTACGTAGAGTTCCTGCCCAGAGGTTGTGGTCAATATCCTGATACAATGTAAAGACTACTTTACTTTCGACCCCGGTCGTAGGATTGACGCAGGTATAGTGGACAAAGCTGTCAGATGCGGCGTCATACCTATTGATGCCCTCTGTGAATGTTGAAATCCAGATCCGACCCTTAAAATCACATTTGATGGCAGTTATGAAGTTGGAGGACAGTGCCCTAGGGTTAGCAGCTTCCTGCATATAGTTGTTGAATCGGTCCGTTTGTCTGTCCCAGACACTCAGTCCTGCACCATCGGTCCCAATCCAGATTTTGTGGTCTGCAGCTTCATAAAAAGCCGATATTGCGTTTCCCGATAAGGAATTTGACCCGACAACATGTTTTCTTGTTGCAAAAGTGGGCTTGAATGGATCTATGACTGCTACCCCGCTGGAAGAGGTACCGATCCATTTCCGCCCGACCTGATCTATGTAGATAGAGAATATCTGTTCCCGCCATAACCCATTCTCAGGATCGGCAATTGGTAAGGGCATTAACCGGTCATGCTTCCAGTCGTACGCGTAAATCCCGTTCCCACTGGATCCGATAAGTACTGTGCCGTTCTTATCTACACTCAGACTCTGAATGGCAAGCCTATTTAAGACGCCGCCTGATTCCTGTATCTTCAGGAGTCTACCAGCAGCGGTGTCGTACTTGTATAAACCGTTGGGCGTGCCGATCCAGACTTGCTTACCCTGAATCACCATAGACAAGGCCAGCGCGATGGAATTATTTACAAGATTAAGGCGGTTCTGCTTTTTATCCAGCATGCAGAGCCCTACATTTTGTGCAAATACCCAAATACGGCCGTCATCTGACTGACGAACGGTCTGTACCCCATATTTGAAGATCTGCACTCCGTTGATGTATAGAGGAATCTGCAGGGCGAGCTTGTCGCCTTCCCGCTTAGCTAATAGGCCGAGACTTTCAGTGGCGATCAGCATAGTCCCCATGCGGTCCTGAATGATATCCCTGATGACAGAACTGATGGGTCTGCTCTTGCGGTCCCCGGCAGGAAGATACGCTGCCGGATGAAAATTCCCCCTGAGGTTGTTGTACACATCCACCCCCTGCCGGGTACCGATCCAGATGTTGTTTTTGCGATCGGCGCCGATGGCGTGGATAATATTATGACCCAGCGAATACGGATCGCCAATTTTATTTCTGAAGACCTTAAAATTATAGCCATCAAACCGGTTCAGGCCATCTCTGGTCCCAAACCATAAAAAGCCATTCTTATCCTGAAAAATGCAACGCACGAGATTATTCGAAAGGCCATTTTCAATCGCCAGATGGCGCAGGGAAAGCGAATCGTTCTGCGCAGCAAAACAGCATACGGGAGTCAGCAGGAGAAATAAAACAAGGGCTTTATACACGTTAAACGATTAGGCGATTGAATTCATGATGTTCAAATATAAATAAAAGTCCCAACCACATTGTGGATTGGGACTCAAACTAACCTAAACAATACGTTTACCAGCCGGGGTTTTGCACCAGTGCAGGGTTCAAAGCAATTTGTTGCGTCGGTATGGGGTACAAGTAATTTTTTTCTGAGAACATCCGGGCGGTATTATCCAGGATCAGGTTTCCGTTAAGGTCCAGTGCATTTGTCGGGGCTGGCGTCAATTGGTTAGGTCCGGACTGTGCCTGGGTACCACGGTATCTGATTGATACAGGCCATGGACTTACAAAACCTGCAGCATTATTGTAGGCGGTTCCTCCAACATTCGTGACCAGGTCCGTTCCGGCGCTGTGCCATCTTTTGATATCATCAAACCTGAAGTTTTCATAATATAATTCTACAAAGCGCTCTCTTCTAATTTCGGTGCGGAAATCCAGACCATTGGCTGAGACGAAGGCGTTTGAAAGCTTAGGCATAGTTTTATTTACGCGTCCCCGCACCAGGTTAATGGATTTGTCGAGGTCAACATCCGAAATGATTGCATTCCTTTCATAAACCGCTTCGGCATAATTCAACAATACTTCTGCGTAACGCATAACAGGATAATCCTCAGATTCCTTAGTATCTGGCGCATTGCGCTCGGTGACCCATTTCTGATTCGTATAACTGCCAATTTGCGTAATTTTACCCTGGGAATTTGCATTATCTGCTGCGTCATTGGCCCAGGTGATTCTAAAGTTATTTGCGCCATACCAGTAATAGCCATTCAATACCTTAATGGTATACTTCAACCGGTTATCTCGGTTTACAAACTGGGATCCATAGGTCTGAAACCCCTGAAATAAGGATGACTTCTCAATGGGCAGGCCATCCTGGGAGAGAAAAGCATTCACGAATTTCTGCTGGGGGCCTATCTGGGTGGCCTGTCTGCTGATGTTGGTATTGATCACCTTGATCACATCGTCATACCGGTAGGCCAACAGATACTCATGGTTTGATGTCTTAGTAAGCCCGGCAGGATTAGATTTTGGATTTTCCAGCAAGAAAAGATATTTCTGCGCTGAGTCGCCCAGTACGGTACTGTTTCCTCCTAAAGCATTCGAGGCTGGCGTGCCAAAAAGGGCATATTGATTGCTAGTAATTACGGCATTTGACGCCGCCGCCGACTTTTCTAACAACATGTTTACTCTGGCAGCATCCCCATTTCTAAATTTCAACCAAGTTCCCTCGTAGAGCGCAACCCGGCCAAGAAAGCCCTGCGCTGCAGTTTTGCTTACACGACCGAAGTCGGCAGAGTTAACTGCAATTATCGCTGGAAGGCCAGTAATAGCAGCTTCCAGATCAGCAATAATCTGATCTGCGATTGCCTCGCGGGAAGCTCTTGGACCATATAATTCCGGTGATTCCAGATCAAGGGTCTTTGTGATTAAAGGTACCCCGCCGTACAGCTGCAACAGATCGAAATAAGCGTAAGCCCTGAAGAACTTAGCTTCAGCAACAGACTGGGCAATACCGGTTTGGTCGGCATAACCCGAGGCCTTTTCCAGCAGGTAGTTGCAGTTTCTGATCCTGGAATAGTTTGTCGTCCAGTTACCATCAGTAACTGTTACGGCGTTGGTTCCTGCGCCAAAGCTGCCCCCACCGTTAAAAACATCCGCGCGACCGTCATAATGGGCGTTATCGGCAAATGAATTGTTAAAATTACGCAGGTAACTGTAGTATTGGTTTGCAAACACTTTAAAGTCATTTGCCGTTTTAAAATAAGCAGCTTCCGATAACTGGTCTTGAGGAAGCAGGTCCAGTCCCTTTTTACAGCCTGCAGTTCCCAGAACGATTAAGATAACCAGGCAAAGCGGTATATATGTAGTATTTTTCATGATGTTAGATTAAAAAGTAATATTTGCGCCAAAAGTTAAATAACGGTAAAAGGGATATCGCTCGTTACCAGCCGTTGTTCTGGTAATTTCCGGATCCCAGCCATCTTTAATTCCACTGATCTCCCATAAATCGCTTCCCGACACGTATAACCGCAATCCGCTAACAGTTTTCAATTTTTGCAGCATTTCCTTTGGTATAGTATATCCAATTACCAGATTCTTAAGGCGGATATAGGCTCCATTTTCTACGCTCCAGGTTGATGCCTGATAGTTGTAGGCATTGATTGTGTTGGAGTGAAGGTTGGGAAAATACGCCCCGGTGTTCTCCGGGCTCCAGGTATCGCCGATCCATGAGGTTACCTGAGCCTGCCCTAAAGCGGTGTATGGCGTACGCCAGTTGTTGACGCTTCCATTGGCCCGGAAGATGGTGCGTTTTCCAACGCCCTGCAAAATACCATAAATATCAAATCCTTTCCACTGCAATCCCAGGTTTAGCCCAAAGGTGAATCTTGGTATATCACTTCCCAGGTATACGAAATCGCCCATATCGGATGTAGATGTGCCCAGGGTAAGTTTGCCGTCGCCATTCACGTCTTTGAAAGAGTTGTCACCAGGCCTGAGACCTGAAAACTGTCCGGGGAGATTGGTTAAGGGACTGGCAACCGGTAGACCAATCGTATTGATTACTCCTGATGGATTATAATACTTATTGTAGGCGTCAACCTGAGTTTGTGTCTGCAACCTGCCAGCATACTGTAACCCAAAATAGGATCCTAGTGAATACCCTTCCACAGCGCCGTTGTAACCAGCATTCAGCAATGGAGCCCCATTCAGATACACCAGTTTGTTTTGGCTGTCTGTAATATTTCCGGACACAGTATAATTAACACTTCCTACCCTGTCTTTGAACGTCAGAATACCTTCCCATCCCCAGGTTTTTAGCTCCCCATTGTTTGACTGTGGAGCACCTATGCCTAGTGTACCGGGATAGGTACGGCTGATTAACATGTTTTTATTACGCTTTTGGAAGGCCTCGAAAGTCCCGCTTAGTTTACCTTTCAGGATGGTAAAATCAAGCCCAATATTCTTGTTGACCACAGTTTCCCAGGTTCTTTCCAGCGATACCAGATTACCGGTAGTTGTAGTGGAGCTAACAATATTACCGCCTATGAGGTTACCGCTACTACCCACATTCAGTGACTGTAAATAATCATAGAGTCCGATACCGGCCTGATTACCTGCCGTACCATAGGAAGCCCTGAATTTAAGGTCGCTGAAAATATTCAGGTTTTTAATAAAACTTTCTTCCGAGAATCTGTAGCCAAATTGCAGACCGTAAAATGTCTTCCAGCGTTTATCGGCAATAAACTTCGAGGACCCATCATATCGAATGCTACCTTCAAACAAATATTTCCCATCATAATCGTATGTAGCCCTTGAAAAGAATGAGCCTAATCCATAATGATTTCTATTTTCGTCGTTGGTCACAAAGCCGGCCGTGCCGCTTGTTAAACCTAAACCCAGTGATGGAATATCATCACTCCCTAAGTTGTACGTCCGGGTATTGATCAGGTTATATTCATCCCTTTCATAGGAGCTGCCTGCCATGAGTGAAACCGTATGATGTTTAGCAAAGGTATTCCCATAGGTTAAACGGCCAACCAGGTTGTAATATTGATCGTTCACATTTTGCCTGAAATAATTAGCATTTCCGGTAGCGTTACCCGCTGTCCCACGGCTTGGGGTAGTCGAAATTAAAAAGCGGTCATCATAAGAGTAGAAGTCGACTGCTTTGGCTTGAATCTTATCCTCTCTAAACCATGTATTATAACCGGCATTCCCTGAAAAAACTAGGTTTTTAACAATTTTATAGGTTAAAGCCGAATTAACCAGAATCCTCATGTTGCTTTCAAGCGCATCACCACCATTCTCCAGAGATCCAGGGGGACTGATTACGCCACCCCACTGGTAAGGACGACCGGACTGGGTAAATGCGGGGATTCCTGGCTGAAAGCCATTTCCCAGCGCACTGTAAGCTCCGGTAGTATATAAAGTGGGTTGTTGGATATCATTTCGCTCCAGGGAAACATTTGTTTCCAATTGGATACGGTCGTTAAATTTAAACCCATTGTTCAATCGTAGGTTATACCGCTGATTTCCGTTGTTGCCATATTGGAGTTGGCTGCCATCATTTAAATAACCTAGAGAGGCTCTAAATGTGTTTTTCTCCCCGCCGCCGGAAACGCTTAGGTTATGTTGTGTAGAAGTTGCAGCGCCCCAAAGCAGCTCAGACATCCTGGTATCTGTAAAATCCAGTTCTTTGACATCCAAAAATGCGGGAACTGGTAGGCCATTATAAGTTAATCCGGCCGAGATGCCCGTTCCATTGTAACCTGGAATTTGAGAGGCGAGGATAACCTTTCCGTTATTGGCCAGGGCAAAATTTGCCATTTGGTACCACAAGTCTGTGGCCGGTATTACCCCATAATTGTCATTTATTTTTGCTTCTTTCAGACCCGTCGCCCATTGGGCAACGTCCGCCATTTCAGGTTGCAAGCCTATAATCTTTCTGGACACCGTGGGGCTGTAGTTGACGATAATCTGGCCGCTCTTTCCCTTTTTTGTCGTAATCAAAACAACGCCGTATGCAGCCCTTGCACCATAAATAGACGCGGCAGCATCTTTAAGGACCGAGATATTATCTATATCATCAGGATTTATAGAGTTCAAGGCATTGTTGTTATTCAGAGCCACCCCATCAAGAATAATCAGGGGATCCTGATTATTAACCGAGGTTGCACCCCGGATCTGAAAGTTCCAATTTTCCCTGCCTGGTTGGGCGCTAGACCTTGTCACGACCACCCCTGGCACCTGGCCCTGGATATTGGCGATCGGATTATTGGTTGGTCCCCGGTCTTGGAATACTTTAGCGCTAATTGTGGAAATAGCGCCAGTTACGGTAGCCTTTTTCTGAGTTCCATAGGCCACTACTACTACTTCGTCAAGCCCGGTATTGGACTTGAGTCTGATGATCATCGGGCTTGTAAAATCTGCTTTAAGCGTCTGACTGTCGAAGCCTACACTTTTAAAGACCAGGCTTGCATTTTGAGGTGCTGAAATTCGGAAGTTTCCCTTGGCATCTGCCGCTGCGCCGATGCTGGAGTTAAGCACGAGCACCGTTGCACCTGGAACAGGATCCCCCGTAGCAGCGTCTACTACGCTACCCGTAACAGTTTGGTTTTGAGCCATCAATAAATTCACAGAAAACAATAGCAGCAAAGTTGTTAACGTGATCTTATATGACCATTTTTTTTTGTAAAAAATATCCATAGTGGTTAAGTTATATTTGGTTTACCTTCACTCAATTCTCCGATTTGGGATTATCTACCTTGAATTATACAAGAGACACAAAGATGTTTTTTATATACTCATTAATAAAGAAATAAAAACCTAAAGCATATCTGCCGCTCAGAACCAACTGGGGCACTTGCCACATCACAATTGGAGCAATCCAACTCTGGGGCTACTGACTTATGGACATAAAAAGAGTAGATCTCTCGCGGATGCTACATTGAAAAGTGTTTTGACAGACATTGTAAAAATCAACATTCCGCAATTTGCAGAAGCTCAACTACGCTTTAAAATCATGAAACTATTACAAGAAATCAAAGTATCTTGTATCATAGGAAGTCGCTATAACATTGAATTATAAAAAATTAAACTTGGATGGGACTGGTACGCTTCGTATCTAGTATAAAAATTATCAAATCGTTCATTTAAAACCACTCCTCCAGTGCGTCATGCTTACTTACGCAATTAATGCTCAAATTTCATCGGGGCTTAATTTAGGATGATTAAATACCAGCTACTCCAGCACATAGAGGTAAAATAATTTACCTAACTTGTCCCTATTCAAGACTTTCATTTGATATGGTTGTAATTGACCATTAAATTCAAACAAAATGAAACAGTTTATTCTTCTTTTCCGCCACGAAAATGTAAGTGGCAAAGTCTCACCAGAGCAAATCCAACAATGGATGAAACAACAGATGGATTGGGTTAACGGCATCGTTGCCCAGGGTAAATTTGTTAGCGGCACCGGACTTTTATTTGACGACGCGAAAGTGGTAGACCATCAGAAGATTGTCACCGACGGCCCGTTCGGTGAAATTAAAGAAACCTTAGGCGGTTTTATCATCGTGAAGGCAGAAGACACTGGTGAAGCCGCTGGCTTTGCCAAAGGTTCTCCCATCCTGCAAGGTGAAGGAAACACCGTAGAAGTGCGGGAGATACTGATCAATACCATGTAGAAATTAACAGCGGTTGGCCTTCAGGCCAACCGCTTTCAACCTGCAGAAATTGAAAGCAAGCAAAGAACTCATGCCACACCTGTTCAGAACAGAATACAGCAAAATGGTAGCTGTACTGATCAGGATTTTTGGATTCGAACATGTAGAAACCGCCGAAGATATCAGCAGTGAAACATTTCTGGAGGCCATGGAAACCTGGCCCTACAAAGGTGTTCCACAAAATCCTGCTGCATGGCTATACGCGGTTGCCAAAAACAAAGCGAAGAATCACATCAATCGCAGGAAGCTATTCACCGAAAAAGTGCAACCCAAAGTAACGGGAACTGTAGCGCATCCTGAAGTGTTGGAGCGCAGTTTTTCAGCGGGAAACATTCAAGATAGCCAGTTGCAGATGTTGTTTGTAGTCTGTAATCCCGCAATTGCATTGGATGCCCAGGTATGCCTGGCATTGCGCCTCCTCTGCGGTTTTGGACTACAGGAAATAGCAGACGCCTTACTCTCCAACAAGGAGGCCATCCATAAAAAAATACATCGGGCCAAGGCCAAACTAAAAGCATTAAATATGGGCATTCAGATGCCTGAGCTAAAAGAGCTGCCAGCCAGACTGAATGGCGTACTCCAGGCCATTTACCTGCTTTTTAGTGAAGGGTATTATTCCCAAAGCAACGATCAGGTTATACGCATGGATTTGTGCACAGAAGCTATAAACCTTGCTTACTTACTGTTAAAGAACACCCAAACCAACACACATGCAACAAATGCGCTGCTCTCGCTAATGTGCTTTCATGCATCGAGGCTCGATGCCCGCCAAACTGAGGATGGGGAGCTTATCCTATATGAAGACCAGGATGAAGCCAAATGGAGCACCGGGCTGATAGAAAAAGGGTTCTATTATCTCCAGCAAGCTGCTAAATGGCAATTAATTTCCAAATACTATCTGGAAGCATCAATCGCTTACTGGCACACAGTAAAAATTGCCCTACCGGAGAAATGGCCGAGCATCCTAAGTCTCTACGATGCCTTATTGCTTATTGATAGCGCACCGGCAATCAGACTCAACCGAATATTTGCCCTTTCTAAAGTTCATGGTAATCAACAGGCAATTCTGGAGCTGTGTAAACTAAACCTTAAAAACAATCATTTTTACTGGAGACTTCTCGCAGAATTGTATCAAGAAACGGCGCCTGACCAAACAATGCAGAGCCTGCAACAGGCGCTCAAACTTTGCAGAACTAAAATGGAAAAAAGAACGATTGAGAGCGCCATTCTCAAATTTGCAAATCGCGCTTCTATCGTAGATCTTTATGAACAGTAGAAAGCGTTCGCTGGTATTGGCATTTTTTGTATAGCAATGCAATGATAAAATTTCATGTAGTATATTAGTAGATTAATAGATTTAACATTATAAGTGGGCAAAATAACATGAGCAACATCATTATTTGATCATGCTGAACTAATCATCTATGGGATCTGAAATCAAAAGTTTTATCACAAGCAGGCTCGCCATTTACTTGCTGATTCTGTCAGGAATCACCGTATCGCAGACAAAGGTATTCGCACAGACAAATGAAACCAGCAGAAAATGGACCATCACATTGACTGAGGTAAGTTCTGCGGTATTCAACAAAGCTTTGCGTAGACAGCCCCGGTCGGAAATAGCCAGCAAATCTGGTCAATTTAAAAAACAGGGCGCTCTAACGTTGCCATTACGAAATGGAAAACAGATTGTTCTGAAAGACAACAGCGGTAAACCTCATGATGAAGATCGAAAGCGTTATACCTATTACGGGTTTATAAAATCGTTAGATCGTTATGCGATCGCACAACAGCTTTATGAAGGTCTGAATTACCTGCTCATCAATAAAAATGACGGAGGAATTGTTACCTTACGGGGAGTGCCTGCCCTATCGCCTGATGGGAAAATTATGTTCAGCACCTTTTGGAATCCGTATGAAGAACATACAAACATACAACCGCCCAGTCAGGATCTGTATTTCTCTAACGTAACAAATGGAAAGATCAGCGCGCCCTATCTGGTATCCTATAACAAAATGGTAATTGCCAAATTTGCCTGGGAAACAAATAACAGTCTGGTCATGAGCTATACAGCAACAACGGAAGCAAAAGACCAACATCTAAGATATGCCAGATTACGCATTGAGAGAAAAAAATAATCGCTTATATAGTTACCATCATATGCCACATGTACACAATAAAAAATTTAAGTTAGTCGGATTTCTATTTTTCTTCATCATGCTTTTGCTGGGTGCCTGCAAAAGTGACGAACAAAAAATTGCTGAGGCTGAAGCAGCTTGTGCAAAAAAGAAAGACATAGATCATTTAGACGTTTACTTTTACGGCTATTTTCCCGGCGATGCAGATTCACTGCATATTACAATCAAGCGGAAAGATAAAGTAATACAGAATTATACAGACGTAATTAGTCCCAAAATCCAGGACTCTTTACGACATGAAAGATACTACTCCATCAATAGAACCATCCTGCTGACCGATACTGTTTTTATCAAACTGAAAAACGAGGCAGTCAAAAAGGTATATGGCTTTAAATATCTTATCAATCCGCATTTTACGATGATGAACAGCGGATGGGGCTGCGATTTTGACCAACTGGTCATAGATGGAAAAATGCAAAAAGATGCTTCCGTTAATTTTATAAAGAAAGGACGCGAGATAATTGAGCGGGAGGATTTTGAGCGCTATTACAAACCTGTCAGTGTGAAAACACCTGAAATTAAAACCCCGGTTATTTATACGCAACATACCATTGCAATAAAAGACGTTTTAATCAATCATCATAAAATCATACAGTCGATGTCTGAATTCAATTCACGTTACCAATATGTTGATTCTTCAAAAACAGCTTTATGGGAGTGTGGAAATCCTTTGGAGTGGCTGGATGAAAAGTGGATGAGGGCAAGGTATGGCGCCAAAAGCGATCAATCAGGAACCTTTAAAAACTATGACGGGAATGTAACCACCCTATATGGAAAAGACATAGAATTCAATACCAACAGCCATGTAGTCTTATTCAACACCGCTTTCGCAAAATCAAATTCCTTTGAAATACCCTCGCACAACATTGTGCTGGATAAAAACACGTCGATGGAAGATTTTCAAAAGCTTTTCCCAAATAGTAAAATGGAAAAGCTTGAAGAATCAAACGAAGTTCGATTTAGATTTTATATCAAGTCCAAAGCAGATGATTGCTTTCTGATCTACTTTAAGCGTGGAAAACTCAATTATTTTAAGCTGTGGTGGCTATTGTGCTAACATGTTGCCTGAAGTACGTAGCTGGTTAACCCTCCTGTGCAACCTTTCTTGATCAAATTTCGTCTTGTCAATATAACTAACACTCAAGTCATGACAAGTATCGGAAACACAAAAAGAAGACAATTAATCACAGGAATAATTGTCGTTTTAACCTTATTTGCAGCATTAGAAATCAGAGATCTGCTTAAATTAATTGGATTAAAGACTCCCGGATTCCCTATCCCATTCGGGGGCGCTATTTTAGATAATCTGTTGGCTGTAGTAGCTGTATCTGTAGTGGCTATGGCATTACTTCAACATAAGTCTGAATTGACCTACTATTTCGGCTTAAAAAGAAACAAGCTCAAAGGTCCAGCGCTTACCTTATTAGCTACCATTCCATGTTGGATCATCTTCGGGATAAGGGGAAAACCTGTGCCTCATGTTGATCTAACCGCACTGCTTTTACTATCCGTATTGTTTCCATTTGCCGAGGAAATCGTTTTCCGGGGTTTCGGATTTCTTTTCACCAGAAAAAGACTGAAATGGGCATTTGCACCTGCTGCCATACTACAAGCCATGATATTCGGCTGGATTCACTGGATGGGTGCCGGTGCGGGCGGTCCCGTAGCTTTACAAGTATTTTTCATCACCTTTTCGGGAGCAGTACTATTTGCTGTGCTGGATGCAATGGACCATTATAGCTTATGGAGTGGTTTCGTATTCCATGCGTCACTAAATGCAACATGGGGCTTCTTTGAAGTTTCGGAAACGGCTGCTACCGACTGGATCGGCAATACCGGTAGA
>Ga0247808_10000941_pt1 | contig 14111 bp, 14 predicted proteins | sample UWRJL089202R1_FD_179914 | JGI IMG/M metagenome (GOLD analysis project Ga0247808, IMG submission 179914) | Plant litter microbial communities from Arlington Agricultural Research Station in Wisconsin, United States - UWRJ-L089-202R-1 | ecosystem: Environmental > Terrestrial > Plant litter >... | reverse complement strand
GCATATGATATATGCCAAGAAGAAGTAAGCAAAAGGGGGACGTGGATAACTTTCGGCGGGGTGGGGGAAAGTCGGTTGTATCTCTGTTAATACCCGGCATAATAGGCATCAAGGTAAAAGAAAAAGACCCTTACGGGTCTTTAATTTCTAAAAATGGTGGGTCCTAGAGGATTCGAACCTCTCACCTCCTCAACGTCAATGAGGCGCTCTAGCCAAATGAGCTAAGGACCCGCGGGTCGACGGCAATGTGCCGAAGGCTTTATTAGTCTAGCAAAATAGGGGTGGAGAGGCAAGTGACAGCTGTTGTATCGGTGTTGCTTATGCTAATATAACTGTATATATGCAGTGGGCACAAAAACAAAAAGGCTTCACTATCGTTGAGCTATTGATCGTCGTCGTGGTGATCGCTATTTTGGCGGCTATTACTATTGTTGCTTATAACGGTATTCAGAACAGAGCCCGCACATCGGCTATGCAATCAGAATTGGTGAGCGCGGCGAAGAAAATAGAGGTGTACAAGCAAACGCTCGGAAATGGTACGTCGTATCCTGGTGACCTTTCGGTAGCGGGCGTTTCAAGTTCGAGCAATAACACCTTGACGTATCTCCCTAGTGATGGGTCGACATACTGCTTAGATGTCGTAAGGGGCCAAGATGCGTTTTACATCTCAAACATGGTTTCTAAACCTCAGCAAGGCAGCTGTAGCGTAACTGATCAACTTATTAGCCAGTGGCAAATGAACAACAACACCAACGATTCGAGTGGCAACGCTTTACATGGCACGAACAACGGTGCCACGGTAACGACTGGCCAGAACGGGCAAGCTAATGGCGCCTACCGATTTAATGGATCAACGAGCTTTATATCGCTGCCAGCAAGCACCTCACTTGATCTAGCTAATAACTTTTCTATAAGTAGCTGGATAAAGCTCGATAACAATATAGGAACAAGTACTTGGAGCGATATTTTTGCCGGTTCAACGAATGATTTAGGGGTAGGAATTAACGTAAACGCTTCCGGCGTGGGTTATTTAATGATGACGAAAGTAAGTGCATTTGATATGCCGCGCTCTAATGAGCCGGTTACGAAAATTGTATGGTTGCACCTTGTTGCTTCATTTTCAAACAACACAGTGGCTTATTATCTCAATGGCCAGCCTAATGGTGCCGTAGCTACCACTGCCACCACCTTTACGCCATCGACGAAACGGATTGGTTCTCGGATTGGTTCTGGTTTCTTTAGAGGGGTTATCGATGATTTGCGTGTCTACGGTAAAGTACTATCAGCGAGCGAAGTAAGTGCCCTTTACGCAGGCGGAGCGCAATAATGACATTTATTAAAAGACAATCTGGTTTTACGATTGTTGAACTTCTTATTGTGGTTGTGGTGATTGCTATTTTGGCGGCTATTACTATCGTTGCTTATAACGGCATACAGAACCGTGCTAAGCACAGCGCCACCCAGTCAGCAGTCTCACAAGCCAGCAAAAAAATTATGACCTATGCGGTTACTAATGCCGAACAGTACCCAGTAAATCTAGCTGCAGTTGAAATGGCAGATAGCACAGTGACGTATCAGTACAAGGTAGACAACTCTGTTAGCCCTCGAACGTTTTGTGTCACAGCTACAAATGGCACAATCTCGTACTTCCAAGCTCATAACGTGTCGAGTCCAAAAGTTGGTGCATGCGATGGTCACAGCTCGGGCGGGGTGGCTACCATTACTAACCTTATTCAGAACCCAAGCGCTGAAACGAATACCGTTTCGGTATCTGCTGCTGGTGGCGGCGTGGCACTTAGCCGGGACGTGTCTCAGGCATTTTCTGGATTGGCATCTATTAAAGTTGTTTCAGATGGAACGGTAAGTGGCTCGGGTACTCAGCACCTTACTATGAGCAGCAGCTATCCAGCGGGTGTGTACCGAGGTGCTTACTATATTAAAGGTACAGCTGGCGTATCGGTGTACGGCGTACTTCGTGCGGTAAATGGGGGAGTGGCCGACACTCAAACGTCACCTGTTATCCTTACAGGAGCTTGGCAGCGTGTAGAAGTTCCCTCAATGACAATTACCGGTTCCGCTACAACGCAGTTTTCGTTGATGGCTCGGCTCAATGCTGCAGTCGCAACAACATTTTGGGTAGACGGAGCGATTCTTATTGAAGGTTCAACCATGCCGGCCTACGCCGATGGTAATACAGCTGGCTGGGCGTGGAGTGGAACGACGAACAACTCCACTTCAACAGGTATGCCACAGTAATGTATACTCGAATTATGAAATCTACTCCTGGCACAAAGAAAAATGCTGCAAAAAGTAAACAAGCACACGTAAGTAATTATCGATTTTGGTTAGTGCTGTCTTGTGCTGGCCTGGTGGGGCTGTGGTATGTACTAATGGTATTCACCTTTCTTCTGACGGTCGAGGCGATGAACTCAAACTTTGGCCAGGCATCCCCTGGACTGTACGGTTTCTTGCTAAACACCTCATCAATACTTGCAATATTTGTAGCTTCATTTGCCAGCCTCCCATTTGCAGTTGCAGTGTTTAAACGTTTGAAAATTGAAATGCCTCTAGTAAGTGCAATTGCGTTTTTTATGGCACCAACCTTCGGCTTTACTCTTTTTGCCTTCTTAAGTAGTGCTCTATTTTACGAACCGGCAACAATATATTTGGTCCTTGCGGTTAGTATGCTTTTAGCTGGCCTGCTTTACGGGCTAGTGATTCGACAGCTTAAGCACAAACTTTCAAAAGCAAAGTTTTTGAGTATTGCTATTGGCCTCACGCTCATACCAATCTTGTTTTGGATGTTACATCGCCTCTGGGTGACAACCCAGATTTAGGGTGGTATACTACTTTTAAGCAATGAAACGGCCTCACTACCCGTCGAGCTTCGTGGATGTTGCCTGTACGATAACGGGCCTCACAAGTAAAACGTCCGGTGGAACCGTCTGTATTACGCAGACCCGAGACATGCAATTGAAGTGTTTAAGTGTATTAAACCTGACATTGCATGTTTCTTTTTTAATTTAACAGGCCTCATAACGAGCCCGACAGGAGAGAATATGAACGACGACCAACAACTACACGCTATGCGCCACAGCCTAGCCCACATTACTGCTAGCGCGGTTAAGAAACTCTGGCCAGAGGCTAAATTTGGCGTTGGCCCGGTTGTCGATAACGGCTTTTATTACGATATCGATTTAGGTGAATTAAAGATTTCCGAATCAGATTTCAAACGTATCGAAAAAGAGATGCGCGGTATTGTTAACCAGGGCCAAGAATTCGAACACTTCGATATGCCTATCGACCAAGCAATCGATTGGGCTCGTCAAAACGGCCAACCGTACAAAGAAGAGCTTTTGAACGACCTGAAGCGTTCGGGTACAACCATCGCCAAAGACCTTGATGTTAGCGAACTTGGTTTGGCGACAGACGGCGATAGTGCTGTTGAAACCGTATCGTTTTACAAGAACGGTGAATTTGTTGACCTCTGCCGTGGTCCTCACGTTGCTAACACGAAAGATGTTGGTGCCTTTAAGCTGCAACGCGTGGCCGGTGCTTACTGGCGTGGTAAAGAGGGGAACCCGCAAATGCAACGCCTTTACGGTGTAGCTTTTCCAACTAAAGAAGAGCTGGATGAATATTTGGTCCGTATGGAACAAGCGAAGCTTCGCGACCACCGCAAGCTTGGTAAAGAACTTGACCTATACACCGTATCGCCATTAGTAGGCCCTGGCTTACCATTATTTACCCCACGCGGCACTGTACTGCGTGACATTATGAGTACGTATTCAAACCAACTACGTCAACGGTATGGTTTCCAAAAAGTATTTACCCCGCACATTACAAAAAAGGAGTTATACGAAACTTCTGGCCACTGGGCTAAATTTGGTGATGAGCTTTTCTTAGTAACCAGCCAAGAGACCAGCGATAACTTCGCCCTCAAGCCGATGAACTGCCCGCACCATACTCAAATTTACATTTCGTCACCACGCAGTTATAAAGACATGCCAGTGCGTTATCTTGAAACTACGACTGATTACCGTGATGAGAAAACAGGGGAGTTGGGCGGCCTTAACCGCGTGCGTTCACTGACTCAAGATGACAGCCACGTGTTTGCGCGCCCTGACCAAATTGAACAAGAAATTAACAACTTGCTCGCCTCAGCTCGTGAGCTCTACTCAACCATCGATATGAAGCTGCGTGTGCGGCTTTCATACCGTGATGGTGGCGAAGGTTACTTAGGTGATATTAGCCTGTGGGAGACCGCTCAGGCGCAGTTAAAGCAGGCTGTACTCGCTAATGAGCTTGATTACTTTGAACAAGAAGGCGAAGCTGCCTTTTATGGTCCAAAAATCGACTTCATGGCCACCGATGCAATCGGCCGCGAACACCAGGTTGCTACTGTGCAGCTCGACTTCGTGCAACCGGAACGCTTTGGCCTGACATACACCGATGCTGAAGGTAACAATGCGCAACCGGTAATGATTCACTGTGCGCTGCTTGGTTCGATCGAACGCTTCCTGAGTGTCTTTATTGAACACACTGCCGGTTGGTTCCCATTCTGGGCCGCACCAGAACAACTTCGTATTTTGACTATCAACGACACAGTGCTCGATTACGTGGCTGAGATTAAAGATGTTCTTAATGAAACCGTCTTAATGAAACCAGTTCGCTATAACGAAATCCGCTTTACGGTTGATGATCGTAACGAATCACTTGGTAAGAAAATCCGCGAAGCCGCTAAGGGGAAAATTCCTTTACAACTTATTGTTGGTCAACAGGACAAAGACAATCGCGAAGTCAGTGTCCGTACGCAACAAGGTGAAGAGAAAGTGACACTTGATAACTTAGGTGAGTACTTAAAAAGCCTGTAATGAGCACACCTATTATTCGCATCGGTATAGACATCGACGAGGTCACGGCGCAGTTTAGCGAGGCGTTACGGCTATGGGTAAATACTTCTACTGGGGCAGACCTGCAACCGCATCACTACCAAACCGAGCATGAATTTTGGGCACACTTTAAAGGCGTCTGGGCTGAGCATAACATTGATGATTTGGTTGATTACGACCAGTTTAACAATGAGCTCGCGGTTGATCAATCGCACGTCAAAACAGTGGAAGGTGCTAAGGATGCAATTGCAGTATTGAAGCAAAAGTATGACCTTGTTTTTATAACCTCACGTCCCCCCGCTCAGTTTGATGCTACCCGTGTTTGGCTTGATAAGCATATCGATGCATCAATCCCGCTATACCTGGCGAATAACCCAACCGTGCAAAGCAACCCGCAGTCGAAGGGTGAGTTGTGTGTTGAGTTGGATGTTCAGTTGCTTATTGATGACAATGTCGACAACTGCCTAGGCGCTATCGATAACGGTGCCCATGCCATTCTGTTTGGTGACTATGGCTGGAATGCCCACGCCCCAGAATCGCTGCCTCGTTGTAGTAACTGGCGGGAAGTTTTAGAGTACCTTGATGGCCACCGATAGTGAGTTCCGCAAACAAGTTGAGACGCTGATTGCACAGGTCCCAGCTGGCCAGGTAACGACCTATGGCGACCTGGCAGCACTTGCTGGGCATCCCAATGCTGCTCGTATTGTGGGCGGTATGGCACACTATGGAGATGACCAGTTGCCATGGCATCGGTTAGTCAACCGCTTCGGTGGTTTAGCGAGCGGCTACCCTGGTGGAAGGGAAGTGCAACAGATACACCTAGAGGCCGAAGGTCATAGTTGTACAAATTTTGTACTCAATAATTTTAAGGAGATACGATGGCGACCACTATAGGAAACGAAGGCAGTTCGATGTCACAGCTGCATGATATACCTGAATTAAAGCAGGTTCCTTTAGTTGTTATTGTTGGTCCAACAGCCAGCGGCAAGTCGGCTTTAGCTATGGAACTTGCCCTTGAATTTAAAGGTGAAATTATTTGTGCGGACTCGCGCACTGTGTATAAAAACATGGATATTGGCACTGCCAAACCAAGCGCCGAGGACCAAGCTGCCGTGCCACATTGGGGCCTTGATTTGGTCGAGCCGGGTCAAGTATTTACCGCCGCCGACTTCAAAAACTATGCGTTGTTAAAGACCCAACAAGTCCGCGAACGAGGCCATGTACCATTCATGGTAGGGGGTACTGGACTGTACGTAGATGGTGTCGTTTTTGACTATGAATTCGACCAACCCCAGCCAGAACTCAGAAAACAGCTTGAATCGCTATCGCTAGAGGAGTTAAAAGTCTATTGTGATAACAACAACGTTACTCTACCTGAGAACGAAAATAACCGTCGCTACGTCATTCGAGCCATCGAACAGAAAAGCGTTAACAGTAAGAGGTTACGTAGCCCAATCGACAACATAATTCTTGTAGGAATTACAACGGAACGTATCGAATTACGACGCCGTATCGCTGCCAGGGCTGAACAATTATTTGAAAACGGAATGCTAGAAGAAGCAATCGAAATGGGCAAAACTTATGGCTGGGATAACGAAGCGATGACCGGAAATATTTATAAATTAGTACGTCAGTATGTGGACGGAAAGCTTACTTTAGATGAGCTAAAAGAAAAAAATATCACGGCTGATTGGCGCCTTGCTAAACGCCAGCTTACTTGGCTTCGACGCAACCCTCATATCAAATGGTTAACTATTGAAGAGGCTCGGGGATACATAAGTACTGCGCTGAAAAGCTAACTGGCAGAGTGTGTAATTTTTTGGAGTATTTGGCGCACCCAGGCTAAAGGATGTCGGATTTTTAGGCCGTCGAGGACTGTCTGGGCGCAGCGAGTTCCGCAGACGCCAAAATCCAACATCCTTTAGTCATGGCGTAAGACAACCAACTCCAAAAAATTACACACTCTGCCAGTTAGCTTTTAACCGAGTAAATATGGTATTATACGAGTATAAAAGTTGAACAAGGAAATAGGGGAAATGATAGATAAGTTGTTCGGTTCGAAGACAAGAGTGAAACTCCTGCATCTCTTTATGAACCATCCTGGTCAGTCTTTCTATGTCCGCGAGATTACTCGTTTGATTGACGAACAAATTAACTCAGTTCGTCGTGAGCTATCTAATATGTTGGAAGTTGGTATCATTACCAGCGATACGGGTGATAACAAACTATATTACCAAGCCAACCAGCGCTACGAGTTCTACAAACCACTGCGAGCGATTTTTGCCGGCGAGTCTATGGGCTCTGAAGAAAAGTCAGCCGAGCAAAAGGCGAGTGTGAACCAAAACGAAGTTGATATTATCGAAGCGATTCCATCACTGCGCCTAGCAATCTTTGCCGGCGTGCTGGTGAAAGGCTCGACCGCATCAATCGATGTCATATTAGTAGGTAACGTTTCGTTGTCTAAAGTTAAGGCTGCTATCGCCATGATAGAGAAGCTTGAAGATCGCGAACTGAACTATACCGTGTTACCATATGATGAGTTCTATTACCGCCTGAGCGTCCGTGATAAATTTATTACTGAAGTTCTTGCCAGTAAACACAGTGTGGCCGTTGATAAAGATAACATTCTGAACGAGAAATAAGGAGAAATCATGTTTGAAGTTGAATATAAAGGTGCTAATACCGTGGTCATTTCGACCAAAAAGGGGACAATTGTTACCGACCCTAAGCTATCTTTGGTTGGGTTAAAAGACGCTAACGTTAAAGATTCTATTGAATTGTCTACCGAAGCCCGTTTTGCGCTTAATGCCGACAACGCCCGCCTTGTTATTGAAGGTCCAGGCGAATACGGCATCGCTGATTTCGATATCCGCGGCATTGCTGCGCAACGTCACCTCGACGCTGATGGCAAAGCTTCAACTATCTACCGTATTGAAGCCGGTGAAATCCGTGTTGCCTTAATTGGTAATATCTACGAAAAGCTAACCGAAGCGCAACTTGAAGATATTGGCCTTATTGATGTGCTAATCATTCCAGTTGGCGGAAACGGCTATACACTCGACGCAACCGGTGCAACCACACTCACTCGTCAAATCGATCCAAAAATTGTTGTGCCAATTCACTACGCCGACCCAGCCGTTAAGTATGAAGTTGCTCAAGGCGACTTCGAAACCTTCGCTAAAGAACTTGGCGGAACTGTTGAAGAAGCGCCAAAGCTCAAAATCAAGCAAGCCGCTGCATTGCCTGAAGTTCTGACCATCTACAAACTCGCTCGTTCATAATCGAAGATTTTCCTTGGCTGGCGGGCAGATTACCTTGCGTATCCTCTGAACGACCTCTGCAGCCCGAGTGAAATTGGGCGCAGAGGCCCCAATTGAACCCGGTGCGAAGCCGTCTTCAGAGGTGCACAAGGTAATCTGCATCATCCAGCCAAACAAAAAACCGCTCATAACGAGCGGCTTTTTATATTCATCAAGAACTAAACTGCTAAAGTTTCGCCCTTTTTAGGAAGAATACCCTTCTTCTTCAACGTACGAATCGCATCTGTACTTAGAACCATAGTTACTTTTTGGCCTTCAAACATGAAAGTCTTTTTTTGTAGGTTTGGTTTGAATACGCGATTTGTGCGACGCAAAGAGAAGCTAACGTTGTTGCCAAATTGCTTGCCTTTACCGGTGAGTTCGCATCGTGCTACCATAATATTTTCCTCTTATCCTAGATTATTCATTTTCCCTAAACGTATAGTTATCGGGACACTGATATACATTTTAACCGTTTTACCCCTTGAAGTCAAGTCCTCAGTAAGGTTGGCATTAAATGGTACAATATAAGTAATGACCACAAAAATAGACACCTTCAACGAGCTACCTGTCCGCAACTATTTTCAAGATATTTTAGATGCGGTTGATAACAACCAGGTAACTATAATTACCGCCGAGACCGGTGCTGGTAAGAGTACCCAAATTCCTCAATACCTGGCCGAGCATGGCTATAACAGGGTAGTTGTCACCCAGCCGCGGATTCTAGCCGCCCGCAACCTTGCTCAACGGGTGAGGGATGAATGGTCGCTCCGAAATACCGAAGATTCCAGCGATATCATCGGTTACCGTACCGCCCACGAGCGTGACGACAGTGGTGACACGCAAATTTTATATTGTACCGACGGCTTGCAATTAGTTCGTGAAATTACCGGTTCAGGTATTACCGAAAAGCAAATTCTTGTATTAGATGAAGTGCACGAATGGAATGAAAACATGGAAGTGCTGGTGGCGTGGGCAAAAAAGCGAACCGAAGAAGAGCCTCGCTTTAAGGTAGTGGTGATGAGCGCGACCATTGAAACCGAGTCATTAGCAAATTACTTTGGCACTAAAGCAATTATTGATATCCCGGGCCGTCACTTTGAAGTCACGAAACGCCGCGGTAAAGATGTACTAGCCGAGATTTTTGCTCAAATTGAGCACCGTGGCAAGAATGTTTTGACATTCCTACCGGGAAAAGCCGAAATCCAGAACGTTATGGAAGCTATTGAGAAGAAGGCAACCGCGGCTAAGGTTGCGGTTATCCCTTTGCATAGTCAACTTGAAGCTGAAGAACAACAAAAAGCTTTCGCTAATTACCCTAATGGAAAAATTATCCTCGCCACCAACATCGCCCAAACCAGTGTGACCATTGATGACATTGATATGGTAATCGACAGTGGTCTCGAGCGCCAAAGCGAAGTGCGTAGCGGTGTTGAAGGGTTGTTTATCGCCCAAATCTCTCAAGCTGACAGTCTGCAACGGGCGGGGCGTGCTGGTCGAACTCGGCCAGGTGAGTATGTGTTGGCTCAATTTGATACCATGCCATGCCTCGATTTTCGTGATCGACCACCGTACGCTATCCCTGAAATTATGCGCAAACACATCGACCGCCTAACGTTGCGCCTCGCAAACGTCGGTATCGACATTGAAACTCTCGATTTTTACCACGACCCAAGTAAACGGGCCATTCAACGAGCGAAAAAGACGCTGGTTGCCCTTGGCGCATTAACCGCTAGCGGCGAAGTAACCGAAATTGGTCGCCAAATGGAACAATTCCCAGTGGAATCGAACTATGGCCGTATGTTAGTAGAAGCGAAAAAGTTCAGTAAAGAGGTCCAGGCGAAGCTGGCTGCTATTATCGCTATTCAAGAAATTGGTGGCATTGTGAAGGGCGGAACCCGCTTTACGGGTTGGCGTAAGTTTACTCGCCAGTTTAAATCTGACTTATTAGCCCAATACGACGTATATTTAGCCCTGCCAAATATCGCCGAAGAGCAATACGAAGAATTGGGTATCATTGGCAAGAATGTCGACAAAGCTGAAGAGGTGATTGAACGCCTTAACCGCGATTTAGGCTTAACAGACATCCCACTTATCCCAATTGAAGCCTCCGAAGAGAGCCAATTAATCCGTTGTATTACGGCCGGTGAAATTGACCAGCTGTGGAGCACGGTTGACGACAAAGGAACCGTTGAACACATATTTAGTGGCCAACAACGAGAATTGTCCAGCAGCACCGTTGTTAAAAACCCTACGCTAATTAGTGGCACACCATTCGATTTGCAGGTTCCACTCCGCAGTGGTGGCCTTGAGACGCTTCACCTCGTTACAGGGGTGACAATGGTAAATACCGACCTACTGTTGGAAATTTCACCACACTTATTTGTCAGTAAGCGCGGACGAACGCTGTATGACCCACGCGTGGGTAGTATTGTTGATCGCCAACAAGTGCGTTTTGGGAAGCGAGTTTTGGAAGGCGCGAGCGTGCCGCGTTTGGAAGACACCGACGAAAACCGCAAGCTTTTTGCACGCGAATATAGCCGCTGGGCCTACGACCAACTCGAAAAACAGCACCGCGAACTGGAACGGTTCCATAAGCGTGTGCCAATGGTTACTCAAGAGCGAGTTATTCAAGAATTACGCGCCCGGGCTGATGGCATTGTCGCGCTTGATCAACTAAAAGGCTCCGATAAAGTAAAAGTGATTGGCTTGTCGAAACTTGAAACCTACTTTGGTGATGATTTTATCTATAACTTAGGTAAACCGCGCCGCCAAGCTCGCCCCGAAGAGCGCCGCAAGGGGTGGGCGCCGAAACATAAGCGTAAGACTATCCGAAACAATGACCGTAGTCAGTGGTAAAATAGAATAATGGACATCAACTTTATTCAAATCGCCATCGTATTAGTTATTATTCTCCTGTCGATGACACTTCACGAAGCAATGCATGCTTTCGTAAGCTACTGGCTGGGCGATGACACCGCGAAGAGGGAAGGGCGTTTAACGCTTAACCCTTTAAAGCACATCGATCCGTTCCTGACGATTATCCTTCCGATTGGTTTGGCTATCTTAGGCGGTCCAATCTTTGGTGGTGCCAAACCGGTACCGTTCCGCCCCGACCAAGTAAGGTGGGGTGATTGGGGCGCTGCACTGGTGGCCTTTGGTGGCCCGCTGACAAACCTGGTATTAGCATTTATTGGCTTCGGCGTGTGGGTACTTGCCGGAATGCCACCACAATTTGAGACGGTAGGGTTTATATTAACCACCTTCTTTACCGTTAACCTCGGGTTCTTCTTATTCAACATTATTCCTATCCCGCCGCTCGATGGTTCACGGGTCATATATGCCATTGCCCCTGAGTTTGTGCGCACCGGTATGCGCTTCATCGAGCAGTACGGCATCATCTTGGTATTCGCAATCGTGTTGCTAGCTGGACCACTGCTGTACGGTTATATGAACGCCGGAATTAGCTTCTTCATTGAAATTTTCACTACAGTATTCCGCGTTTCCTAAGTATTAAGGGAGTATAATTAGTATATCCAGACAAGACACCTGGGTGTACATGATTTTCCGATATCATAGATGAGGAAGACCTAATTATTTAACTCTGTGGAGTTACTTTGCGGCCATCCACCTTGCATTTACGCGGGGAATATCATCAGCACTCAGGCGGTCAGTCTGGTTTTATGTTGCCTAAAAATAGTAGCAATAATATTTACCGATACATAAGCGTGATAAACTAATATTATGTATGTGACACTTCAAAAACAAAAAGGTTTCACTATCGTTGAACTGCTTATCGTTGTCGTCGTTATTGCGATTCTAGCAGCCATAACAATTGTTGCCTATAACGGTATAACCAACCGGGCTAAAGAGTCGGCCGTTGCCTCGATGGCTTCGCAGGTTTACAAAAAAGTTTCTATTTTTGGGACGTTAAACAGCGAACAGTATCCTAACACGCTAGCCGAAGCGGGCGTTGATGCTGCAACGGTAGCAAATGTTCAGTATAGTGTTAATAATTTCTCGAGCCCTAAGGGGTTTTGTATTACTGCGAGCCAGAATGGCATTTCATCTTATGTAGCAAAAAACTACAGCTATACGACAACGACTACACAGGTTGCCGACCAGACCAGCCCGCAAACAGGGACTTGCCCCGGCCACTCATTAACGAATGGCGCTTTGACGGCAAATCTTGTTTACAACCCAGCCTTGCGACCCACCACTCCGACTAACTGGAGTGCGGTTTCTTCGACCGGTGGGGTTCCTAGTGGTACTCGAGTCAGTTTAGTATCTGGACTCGGCGCAATTGGGGTTACAACAGCATATCGCAATACGCTTGGTGGTACAGCCAGCACCTGGTGGAGAGTGCAAAATACATTGAACGTTGCGGTTACTCCCGGAGAATCATATGTACTAAGCGGCTATATCCGACCAAGTGTAAACACCTCAACTGGGGTGAATATCATATGGGAGACGGCCGGTGGTCCAATTGAGAACCCAAGTGCTTTTGCTGCTCAAACAGCCGGAACCTGGGTCCGCAAGTCGGTGGTTGCCGTGGCACCTGCTGGCACTACAGCTGTTAGGCTGCAGTTCGCAGCTGTAGGGAGTGGCGTGTCTGGGGCATATCTTGACGCTACGGCTGCAATGTTTTACCCAGGCACCGATGTATACGCCTATGCCGACGGTAATAGTAATGGCTGGATATGGGACGGCGCCGCCGATGCGTCTAGCTCGAAAGGACCAACTCTATAATTATGAAACAACGATTATCTGTACGAGCAATTATTAATGAAGATGGCAAAGCATTGCTTTTACGCCGTAGTAACGGCCGCGATACCATTATGAATAAGTACGAATTGCCGGGCGGTAAGCTGGCGTACGGAGAACAACCAGAAGATGCGCTTCGTCGTTACTTACATGATGATGCTGGTTTGCATGTTCAATCTGCTCAATTATTCGATGCCGTAACCTACATTGACCACGACGACCGCGCCATTCAATATGGCGTTATTGTTTATCTTGTTACGCTTACGCAACAACGTCATCCAATGAAATTAAGTGGAAATTACAGTAAATATAAATGGCATTCGGTGTCAAGCGTACAACAGTATGAGCTGACGGACTTAACGCAACTGCTGTTGGGAATTATACAACAGGAACAATTAACAGATAAGACACTGGCAACAATTAAGAATAACGATGAGAAAAATACACCATCTGACGCAGCAACCATCTTTTCCGATGGTGGCTCGAGAGGCAACCCTGGCCCATCCGCTGCTGGCTTTATTATCCTCAATAACCGCCAAGAGGTCATTGCCGAGGGCGGTGAATACCTGGGAATTACCACCAACAACCAAGCCGAATATCACGGCGTGCGACTTGGTCTTGAAGAAGCTGAAAAGCTCGGCTATCGAAAAATTGATTTCAAAGTTGATAGCATGCTCGTTGTAAACCAAATGAAGGGTTTCTACAAAATTAAGAATAGGGAACTATGGCCCATTCACGAACGCATCCGTTCGCTTATGACGAAATTTGACCGCGTCACGTTTACCCACGTGCCTCGCCAGTTTAATCAGTTAGCCGATGGTATGGTTAATAAAACGCTCGATGCCCATGCACGCGAAAAAATTGTCGAACCTCTTGGCAGTTAAGGTATACTGTATATAGGTAGTCAGCTAGACGACCGCTTGCCTTAAAAACAAGAGGAAAGTCCGGGCAGCGCAGGATGCGACAGTTGCTAACGGCAACCGGGGGAAACCCTAGGGAAAGTGCCACAGAAACGAGACCGCCTCGAAAGAGGTAAGGGTGAAACGAGTGAGGTAAGAGCTCACAGCGTCATATGGTGACATATGAAGAAGGTAAACCCTGTCGGCTGCAAGGAGATCGGTAGTAGAAGAGCGATCCGTTCGCCGGTCGATACCCG
>Ga0247808_10000940_pt1 | contig 14112 bp, 10 predicted proteins | sample UWRJL089202R1_FD_179914 | JGI IMG/M metagenome (GOLD analysis project Ga0247808, IMG submission 179914) | Plant litter microbial communities from Arlington Agricultural Research Station in Wisconsin, United States - UWRJ-L089-202R-1 | ecosystem: Environmental > Terrestrial > Plant litter >... | reverse complement strand
ATTGATAATGAAGAGTATTTCAAAAGAAAACAATATTATCACGATGACGAAGGAAAAGCATTTGAAGATAACAATGAAAGAGCTGTTTTCTTTGCAAGAGGCGTTATAGAAACCATAAAGAAATTAAATTGGGTTCCGGATGTGATCCACCTGAATGGCTGGATGTCCGCACTGATTCCTATTTATCTGAAGACTTATTACAAAGATGATACTTACTTCAATGATACCAAAATAGTACTTTCTGTCTACAACGAGGATGATATTGAACTAAACAACAATACAAAAGATATTTTGGCATTTGATAATATTTCTGATCTGCAATCGTTAGATAAGCCTAGCTTTCTGAACTTTGTAAATGACAGTATGCAGTATGTAGATGTGATTGTAAAGGGAAATGAATTCTTAGAAGAAAAGTTAGAAGAAGCTTATGGAAAAGCAGATGCCGAGAAATCGGACTATTTGAATGCTGATTCCATAGCAACAGTTTATTAATACTATTTTTTTATAATGATAAAAATAAAAACTTTGATGAAGATGATCCCGTTTTTGGTAATGGGAATGTTGGTTTTAAATTCTTGTGAAGGCGAATTGGATGATCTTGGATCTCAATTGGTAGCTGCGAATGGATCTGAGGGTGTTGATAAAGCTTTCAGTCTTATAGCTTATAATATAGATAACAGCGATTTGATTCGTGCAGATGCTTCAGTATTAGATAGTGTAAGAATAGGTGCTTTTACAGAGGGGAAATTTGGCGGACAAAAAGCCTCTTACATCACTCAGCTTAGACTGAATTCTTACAGCCCCGATTTTGGGAAAAACCCCGCTATAGATTCTGTAGTCTTAATTCTGAAACCAAGATATGAATCGGCTACTGATTCTATTAAGACTACGACCGACGAAAATTATATCTATCCGGATGGAGCAGTTGCTGCTAAAAAAGTAGTGACAACATATCCTGTAAGTAAATATGGTAAATATAAAATAGGAGGTCAAAAAACTAAGTTTACAATTAAGGTGAATGATATTAATGATTTCTTAGGAAGTACATCTGACTCTCTTGCTTCTAACAAAACAATTTCGTTAGGCACTGAATTAGGTTCAAAAACATTTGATGGAACAGTAAACTCAGTTGTTGTAACAAAAGACAGTGATGCTACGGAGTTACTTAATAGAGCTGTTTCTTACAGGATGGAATTGACTAATAAAGATTTTTTCAAAACCAAGCTTATTGACAAACAAGGTGATCAGGTTCTTAAAGATGCTGCGTCTTTCATCAGATATTTCAAAGGAATTAGTATCTCCGTTCAAGAGGATGATGGTTATTTGTTTTCTATGGCGCCAAATGATGCCGCCATTACTATCTATTACAAAAATGATGTGACTGCTACTGACGGAACTGTTACCCGCACCAAGGCAGAATTAGCTTTGAATCTTGGCTCTGGGAATGTTCATTTAAGTAAAATCGACTATACAAGGGCTGGTACTCCTTATTATGATGCAATGACAGACGCTAAGTCTATTAAAATTGCTGATTTTAATAAAACTAATGAAGCGTTAAATGTTCCATCTAGTAAATATGCTCAAGAATTGTATTTGCAAGGAATGGGAGGTTCTAGTGTAGGAATTAGAATTCCTGCTGCAACAATTTTGAAGTTGAAAAATAATTATAAAAATGATAAGATCGGAATTGTTTCAGCGAAAATAAGACTTTATAACGATGATATAAGTTGGGATAATAAACCTTCTAATATGTTGGTTAAAAATAGAGTTCTGAAAGGTTTTCTGCCTGATATGACAAGTTTGGCAAGTGCAGGATATTCCCTGTTAAAAACTGGAAATCTATCGACAAATGAAGCTTATTATGATATTGGAATTACAGCTTCTCTTAAAACGATAATAGAAGATGAAACTTATGATCCAACTACTACAAATAGGGATTATTTGATTAGTCTTGGAAGTTATTTAAGTGATGCTTCTACAGGACTTTTATTAGGACAAAATTTTAACACAAGAACATATAATCCATATCGTATTGTTCTAAAAGGAACTGACACTCAAAATGTAGGTGAGGAGCTTTCGGATAAAAAATCCAAAGTAGCTCAGTTAAGATTAATATATACCAAAAAATAAAGCTAATAATATGTGTGGAATCGTAGGTTATACAGGTTTTCGTGATGCTTATGAGATAGTGATCAATGGATTGCGTCGTTTAGAATATCGTGGTTACGACAGTGCCGGAGTTGTTTTAGAAACAGATAAAGGAGAATTTGAAGTTAAAAAAACAAAAGGTAAAGTTGATGATCTTGTAGCAATTTCTAAAGCTTTAAAGAATACCTCTAAAATAGGAATGGGACATACAAGATGGGCTACCCATGGTGTTCCAAGTGATAATAATTCCCACCCTCATGTTTCAAATAGCGGGAAGATAGCATTAGTTCACAATGGTATCATTGAAAATTATGATACGATTAAAACAATGCTAATCAATAAAGATTTTGATTTTAAATCTGAAACTGATACAGAAGTTTTAGTAAATCTTGTCCAGTATTTTATGGACAAAGAACCAACATTGGAATTCCCCGAAGCTGTGAGATATGCTTTGAATGAGGTTTATGGAGCTTATGCTGTTTCTGTAATGCACGAAGATTTCCCTGGTCAACTTGTAGTGGCAAGATTGGGATCTCCTTTAGCTATCGGAATTGGCGAAAGCGAGTTTTTTGTAGCATCAGATGCATCTCCATTCGTTGAATTTACGAAAGAAGCTGTTTATCTGGAAGAAGGACACATGGCAACCATATCTCTAGAATCCGGAATTGATATCAGAACTATAAAGGAAAATACAAAAATTGAACCTGCAATACAAGAATTAAGACTTAATCTTGAGCAGATAGAAAAAGGAGGATATGAGCATTTTATGTTAAAAGAAATCTTCGAACAGCCAAAATCAATCCTTGATACGATGAGAGGAAGATTGCTTGCTGAAGAAGGAATCATTAAAATGGCTGGTATCTGGGATCATCTGGAAAGATTGACTAATGCAGAAAGAATTATCATCATTGCTTGTGGTACTTCCTGGCACGCAGGACTCATCGGAGAATATTTGATTGAAGAGTTTGCACGAGTTCCTGTAGAAGTTGAATACGCTTCAGAATTCCGATATAGAAATCCAATCATTAGTTCCAAAGATGTGGTAATCGCTATTTCACAATCCGGAGAAACTGCCGATACAATGGCGGCAATTAAGCTGGCTAAAGAAAAGGGTGCTTTTGTTTTCGGAATTTGTAATGTTGTAGATTCTTCTATTGCTAGATATACAGATGCCGGTGCATACACGCACGCAGGTCCCGAGATTGGTGTAGCTTCCACAAAAGCTTTTACAGCCCAACTTACTATTCTGTCTTTGATTGCTATCAAATTGGGCAATCATAACGGCAATTTAGGAAAAGCTGACTTTATGAGATTAATTACAGAATTAGAAGCAATTCCTAAAAAAGTAGAAGATGTTTTGAATTCTGTTGATGGTGTCGTAAAAGAGATCGCATCCAAATTTGCAGATGCTACCAACTTTTTATATTTAGGACGAGGTTATAACTTCCCTGCTGCATTAGAAGGTGCACTTAAACTAAAAGAAATTTCTTATATTCATGCGGAGGGTTATCCGGCAGCAGAAATGAAACATGGTCCTATTGCTTTGATTGATGAGAACATGCCAATCGTGATCATTGCTCCAAAAATTGGACATTATGATAAGATTGTAAGCAATGTTCAAGAGATCAAGGCTAGAAAAGGGAAAGTGATTGCAGTCATTAATAAAGGTGATACACAGGTTGCAGCAATGGCAGATTATATTATAGAAATCCCTGAGACTTCTGAGTGTTTTTCGCCTATCTTAGCATCAGTGCCATTACAACTTCTTTCGTATTATATTGCAGTAGAAAGAGGTGCAAATGTTGACCAACCGAGAAACCTTGCAAAATCTGTAACCGTAGAATAATTTCATTCTTTGTGAAATATTCTTTAACAAATTACGTTTTGAATAAAAATTGATAATTATTCATAAAAAAAATTATATATTTACCGCTTAATTTCTTTAAAATAGGATGAAAAGGATATTACTAATATTATTATCAACATCAGTTATTGTTTCTTGTTCCAAAGGGAATAAAGGAAGTGCTGGTAAGCCCGGTCTTAAGGGAGAACTTGTTCCGAGAGGATCCTCAAAATCATTTGTTGCAGAACGACCTTATGGGATGGTTCCAATACCAGGTGGCGCATTTGTAATGGGTATGGCTGATCAGGATTTTTCAGCAACGCCGGAAAAAGCAATGCCCAAAACTGTTACGGTATCTTCCTTTTTTATGGATGAAACAGAAATTACTAATGCAGAATATAGATTATTCATCAATGCAGTTAGAGATTCTATTGCCAGAGGATTGTTAGCTGAAGCAGCAGGCGAAGGCGGAGGAGACGGTGAAGGGGGAAATGGTGGCTCAATTGGTGATTTTGCTTATGCAGCTAAAAAAACTGGGGACGAAGCTACGCCTTACCAAAAATATATGGAGTCACAAGGTGGCAGAGAAGGAGGAGAAGGTACTTATGATGAATCTAAAAAACTGGACTGGAAGGTTCCTGTTCAGTGGAATACATCGGCTTATCCAGATGAAAAATATGCAGAAGTTCTTGAATCAATGTATTTACCAGCTGATAAAAGAATAAACAATGAAAGAATTATTGATTGGTCCAAAATCAAGTATAGTTATCAATGGGAAGATGTGATGTCTGCCGTTAAAGATAAAGACAGAGGCGCAAACTACCTTAAAAAAGAAAGTATTGCGATTTATCCGGATACCACAGTTTGGGTAAAGGACTTCAGTTATGCTTACAACGAGCCTTTGTTTGATCAGTACTTTTGGCATAATGCCTATAAAGAATATCCTGTAGTTGGTGTAACTTGGGATCAGGCAAGAGCTTTCTGTGATTTCAGAACAAAATTGAAAACCGACTTTAATAGCAGTCTAAAAAAGAAAAAGCAAAAATCAATGAGATTCCGTCTTCCAACAGAGGCAGAATGGGAATATGCAGCAAAAGGTGGCATTCAGAATGCAACTTATCCTTGGGGTGGGCCATATTTGCAGGATGACAGAGGATGCTATCTGGCAAACTTCAAACCGAAGAGAGGTAATTACATAGAGGATGAGAAAAAAGCTAATTATACTTATACTGCACCTGTAAAGAAATTTGCGAAAAACGGATACGGATTGTATGATATGGCTGGTAACGTTGCAGAATGGACGGAGTCACCTTACAATACCTCTAGCTCAGAATTTTCTTCCTCATTAAATCCAAATCTTTCGAATCAGGCTTATAAAGAAGATAAAAAAACGGTTAGAGGAGGATCTTGGAAAGATGCAGGATACTTACTAATGACTGGTTACAGAGATTGGGAAAGAAAAGATTCTGCAAGAAGTTTCATTGGTTTCAGAACTATTCAGGACATTCCTTCAGGAGCTGGAAAATTTAAAAGAACAACTAAATAATTAACTAACTATTACTAACTAAAATCTAAAAAACATGTTTAAAACTAAAGATTCAATAACGAATTTTGTCTATTCATTTGGTGCTGCTATCGTAATCTTGGGGGCTTTATTCAAAATGACTCACTGGAGTCTCGGTCCTATTACAGGTAACGTTGCACTTGCTGCTGGTTTGATCACAGAAGCACTTATTTTCTTATTTTTTGCATTCGATCCGCCAAAATCAGAAGAAAACTATGCTTGGGAAAATGTTTACCCAGAATTATTGGATGAAACTGCAGAAAGACAGCCAAAAAAAGTTGTTAACAAACTTGAGAATAAAGAATTAGAAGTTTCATTGTCTGATAAACTTGATAAAATGCTTGCTGATGCAAAACTTGATGTTAGCTTATTCGAAAGATTAAGGGGTGGAATTGATAAATTCTCATCATCTGTAGATCAAATCAACCAAACTGTAGACGTTTCTGCATCTACTCACAAATACAACGAGCAACTTAATATGGCTGCTTCTCATTTGGAAAGTATGAATGCTTTGTATGCGCTTCAATTGGAGCAAGGTCAAAAACAGTCAGAATTCAGTAAAAAATATGTTGAAGATATTCAAAAATCTGCAGCACATTCTGAAAAATTCAACGAAGAACTACAAGGACTAACTGGTAATCTAAATAATCTTAATAGAGTTTATGGTGGTATGCTTAGCGCAATGAAGTCTTAATCACTATCATTTTAATTTTTGTTTAACAATTAATTTAATTTATTAAAATGGCAGGAGGCAAACAGACACCACGTCAGAAGATGATCAACCTGATGTACTTGGTTTTCATCGCGATGCTAGCGATGCAGATCGATCAGGAAATCATCAGATCATATAAAGACACAAATCAATCACTTACAGATACGAGATTGATAGTTGAGAAAAAAAATGACGATATCTTCGAGAAAACTTTGGCAGCTAAGGCTGTATCTTCTCCGGAAAATTATCAACCCCTTTTGGATCAGTATAAAACTTTGAAAGTTAAAACCAATGATTTGGTTTCTTTTATTGATGGTTTAAAAAATAAAATGAGTCTTGAGGCTGAATATAATTCAGACTTAGTTGTTGAAGAAAGTTTTACAGCGCTTAATAATACCGAGCCTGCTACTACTACTTTTTTCAAAGATGGTGATGAGAAGACATTGTCACCACAATCTATAGAATTGAAGACCAAAATTGATGATCTTAGAAATTACATCACCACTACTTTTGGATCTAATCCTCAATTAAAAGATGTGGCGAAAAGAGCTTCCGATCACTTAGTGGCTGAGTTTCCTAAAGGAGACAAGAGAGCAAACAAAGGATGGACTCAGTACAAATTTTATAATCAGCCTCTAGTTGCTGCATTATCTAATCTTGAAGTAATACAGTCAGAAGCTAGAAACCTACAATCTGATGCTTTGACATCTATGTTGCAGGAAAAAGTGGATGCTGATATCAAATTTGATGCTTATGAGGCTTTAGTTTCTGGACCTAGTTCAGTTATGAAAGGTGAACCAGCAGAAATCAAAGTGGCAATTGGAACCTTCGCAAGTTCCGTTCCTGGATTAGCAATTACTGGTGCTAGAGTTGTGAATGGTCAGGGTATCATTACACCTGCAACAGGAGCAGTTGGAGAACAGAAATTTGCAGGTCAGATTTCATTTACGGATAAAAATGGTAAAGTTCATACACTTCCTTATGCTCATACATTGAACGTTGTTTCTGGTGCAGAAGCATTGAAAGAACAAAGCGGTGCAATTTTGGCAGCTGACAAAATGAATGTACTATACAGAGGCTTACAAAATCCGGTTTCTGGATCTATCTTAGGAGCAGATCTTAATGCTACCACATTATCTGCAGCTGGTGCAGGTGTAAGTGGTGGTAAAGGAAAATGGATGGTTACACCAGGGTCAGGAACAACTGTAAAATTGACTATTTCTGGAAAATCTCCTAGTGGTAAAATGATTACTCAAGGTTTTGATTTCAGAATCAAAAATATTCCGCCACCAAGAGGTCAGATCAGAGGTGCTAGTTATGTTTCTATGCCTGCAGCTTCTATATCTAAGCAAGTACTTACGGCAACATTGCCAGACTTTGATTTCCCTGTAACATTTGATGTTGTAAGTTTCAAAGTTAAAGTTTCCGGAAAACCGGTAATGCCAATCAACGGAAGTTCTTTAGGACAAGTTGAAGGTCTTACAAAAGGACTTAGAAGCGGAGATGTTGTTACGATTTTTGATATTCAGGCGAGAGCCAATGGTTTAAATGGAGTTGTTCTTCCAAATATTGGTAACGTTATTGTAAACGTACTTTAAAAAAGAACTATAAAAAAGTTTGATTGATTTTTTTACTATTCAATATTTATTATGAAAAAGATTATATATAGTTTAATTTGCCTTTCCTCAACAATGGTTTTTGGTCAGAATAGTATTCTTAATGCTAGCTCTCCCCAAACATTCAGAGAAGAGCGTGAAGCTAAAAAAGACAGTATAGGAAAACCTCTTAAATACAGCTTTATCGAAGATAAGGATATCTTAAGAAGTATGGTAGTATGGGAAATTATTGATATGAATGACAAAATCAATCAACCTTTTTACCATAACTCTGACGGATTGGTTTCTCAGAATAAATCACTTTACCAAGTTCTATTAGATGCCGTGAACAATGGCAAAATAAAAGAAGTGTATCAAAGTGATGATTTCACAATGAGACTTACACCAGAGCAAATCGTATCTGCAACTTCCGCAGTACAGGTGGCTGATTATTTTTCTCAGACCTTGAATGAGAATAAAATTGAAGAGTCTGCGGCTAATGGATTGAAAAAATATTTCACTTCAGCTATTAATTCTACAGATGCTGATATTAGTTCTATCAAATCATTTTATGGCTCTAGATTGGAAGATGTTCTTGTGCTAAATGACGGAACTGCTCCTGTGGTAGAAGAAACACCAGCAGAGGTAACAACTACAACCAAAAAAGGTAAGAAGAAAAAAACAACGAAGAAAGCAGCACCAAAAGCAGTAAACATTGCGCCTGGAACTGTTCTTGTAAAATTGGATGGCAGTTGGTACAAAATCAACAGAAATGATATTTCTTCAAATGTTGACAAAATTGTAACTGGAACTGAGAAAGTGAAAGCACTTAAGTTGATGGGTATGTGGTATGTAGATAAGAGAGATACTCAACTTAGATACAGATTGCTTGGTATTGCTGCAATGGGAGAAGACCCTAATGCTGCAAAATTAAGAGCATCCCAAGCACAAGCTTTGGCAGAAGCTGGTCAGCCAGTAGAAAACTTGGCAAGTAGTGCTGATGATTTAATTGATCTTTTCTGGATCTATTATCCTGATGCAAGACAAGTTTTGACAAGCAATTATATTTTCAATGCAAAAAATTCAAGCTCTGATATTAGCTATGATGATGTTTTGAACCAAAGAAGATTTTCTGCAGTTATCTATAAGTCCGATAACGGTCTGGGTAGAGGAGGAAGCGGAATTATCGATGAATATATCCCAGCTGATGCGGACGGACAATTGGACGAAAGCGACAGAATCAAAGCGCAGATCCTTCAAATGGAAAACGATTTGTGGAATTACTAATATTTCTCATATCACAAATAGAAAAACCTGAGTATCTTTACTCAGGTTTTTTATTTTATGTCTCAGGTAGATTATATTATTGTTGGTGCAGGTTTTGCTGGTTTCTTTCTGGCGCATCAGTTGCAGAAGAGAAACAAATCTTTTGTATTATTCAATGGTCATCAAACGTCGGGATCGCATATTTCTGCCGGCGTTTGTAATCCGGTTATTCTCAAAAGATTCAGCACTTTCTGGAAATCCAAAGAACAGATGGATTATCTGGAGACTATTTTTTCCGAGATTGAAAAATACACAGGAATGAATTATATTATAAACGAACCTGTCGCTCGGATTTTTCATGACGAATCAGAGAAGACACAATGGTTGAAAAATTCTCTTAAAGAAGACTTGAGACCCTTTTTAGATAATAATTTTATTAAATTAAAATCTGTCGAAAATCCACTTGAATCTGGAATTGTAAAAAATTCTTGTAGAATTGATGTCGAAAATTTTTTCAAAGATTTATATAATTATTTTAACGAAAAAAACTTAATTATTAATGAATCTTTTGATCACAAATCCATTGATACGAAAAACTCAACTTACAAGGATTGTAAATTCGGAAGTATAGTTTTTTGCGAAGGAATCCATGTCAAAGACAATCCCTATTTTAATACAATTCCGGTTTTACCAAACAAAGGTCATTGCTTAGAAGTTAAAATTGATCAAGCCATTGATCCGTACATTATCAAGAAAAAACATTTCCTATTTTCCCTGTCAGACAACCGATATTATTACGGCGGAACTTACGACCGTTTTGACCAATCAGAAGACATCGATCCAGAGTTTATTGCAGAATTAGAAACTGGGCTCAAAGCATTTTATAAAGATGATTATTTAATTACAAAAGTAAAAACGGCCTTCCGTGCAACTATAGATGACAGAAGACCGATCTTAGGAACACATCCTGAGTTTAAAAATTTGCATATTTTCAATGGTCTGGGTGCTAGAGGCGTACTGAACGGAACTTATTTTTCTGAAGTAATGCTAGATTATCTGGAGAATAAAGTCCAGTTGGATTTCGAGATTGATGTGAAAAGATTTTATTAAATGATTTCTTTTTACCGATTCATATTATACTAATTTGGTAAGATATATCTGAATCATTAACTTTGCCGACAGCAATGCGTAAAAAAATGAATGAAGATTTAAAATCAGTCTTTCGCACCCTTTTAGACAATAATATTCAGAATGAATCTATTGATGATGCTGTCAGTTATCTTACGAGACTATTCCCAGACAAGATTTGTTTTTCAACAAGTTTCAGTATGGAGGATCAGGTAATTACAAGTTTTGTAAAAGATCTGGATGTCAGGATTTTTACACTGGACACAGGACGTCTTTTCGAAGATACCTACAACACTTGGAATTTGACAAGATCAAAATATAAAGTGAATATCAAAGCATACTACCCGAATCAGGAAGAACTGGAGCCATTCATTCAGGAAAAAGGTCCGGATTCTTTTTATACCTCGGTAGACAATAGAAAAAGCTGCTGCAACATCAGAAAAGTCAAACCTCTCAAAAGAGCGCTCCAAGGTAACAAAGTTTGGATCACAGGCCTCAGAGCGGAACATTCCCCAGACCGTGAAAATTTACAGCAACTGGAATGGGATGAGTCCAACAAGATCATCAAGTACCATCCGCTATTGTTCTGGACAACAGAAGAAGTCAAAAATTATATCAAAGAAAAACAAATTCCTTACAATATTCTGCACGACAAAGGCTTCGTAAGCATCGGTTGTGCGCCTTGTACAAGGGCAATCCAGCCGGGAGAAGATTTCCGTGCCGGACGATGGTGGTGGGAAGATGCCAGCAAAAAAGAATGCGGACTTCACGTCCACAAATAACAATTAATAACAATTAAAATGTCAAAATATCACTTGGATTATCTGGCACAGCTAGAGTCCGAAGCCATCCATATTTTCAGGGAAGTTGCAGGTCAGTTTGAGCGTCCGGCATTACTTTTCAGTGGCGGGAAAGACAGCATTACGCTGGTTCATTTAGCTTTGAAGGCTTTTCGGCCGGGCAAATTTCCGTTTCCATTAGTTCATATCGATACAGGTCATAATTTTCCTGAAGTTTTGGAATATCGAGACAAACTTGCTGAACAAATTGGTGAGAAACTCATCGTAAGAAAAGTAGAAGATACCATCAAAGAAAAAGGTTTGACGGAACCTAAAGGTAAATTGCCAAGCAGAAATGCACTTCAAACTTTTACACTATTGGATACGGTGGAAGAATTCGAATTCGATTGTTGCATTGGCGGTGGAAGAAGGGACGAGGAAAAAGCAAGAGCTAAGGAAAGGATTTTTTCCGTGCGTGATGATTTCGGACAATGGGATCCAAAACTTCAGCGTCCCGAACTTTGGAATACCTACAACGGAAAAATCCACAAAGGCGAGCAGGTTAGAGCTTTCCCTATCAGCAACTGGACAGAATTAGACGTGTGGAATTACATCCTGAAAGAAAATATTCAACTTCCATCGATTTATTTTTCTCACGAAAGAGAAGTCCTCAATTTCGACAGCCAGTTTATCGCCATGAACGAGTTTGTAAATCTCGACGAAAGTGACATAGTGACTACAGAAAAAGTCCGCTATAGAACCGTTGGCGATATGACTTGCACCGCAGCCGTTTTGTCAGAAGCAGCCAATCTGGAAGAGGTAATTGCCGAAATAATCACCACCAAAACCAGCGAAAGAGGCGAAACAAGAATAGACGACAGAACCTCCGAGGCCGCTATGGAAGACCGTAAAAAAGCCGGTTATTTTTAATTATTAATGATGGATTTTAAATGATTAAAATTGGAAACTGATTCCAAAAATCATTTAGCAACAATCGTTCATCATTTATAAAATTAGGAGCTGGGAACCCGCTGTCCACTATATCTTTTTTGTTTTTTTACAACGCTTGTATTTCTGATTAGCATTAAGTACAAAAAAAACAAAAAAGGATGCCGTTCCCATCAGGGCTATGGAGCAATTCAAAGAAAAATATAGTTGATAAAGAAACTATCAACCAACAACCAACAACTGACAACTAAAATGGATATATTAAGATTTATAACTGCCGGAAGTGTAGACGACGGAAAAAGTACACTGATTGGCAGATTATTATACGACAGCAAAAACATCCTCATAGACCAGATGGAAGCCGTAGAACGCGCCAGCAAATTCCGTAATGACGGAAGTCTGGATTTAGCTTTGCTTACAGACGGTCTGCGTGCAGAACGCGAGCAGGGCATCACCATCGATGTCGCTTATAAATATTTTTCAACTCCGAAACGGAAGTTCATCATCGCAGATGCGCCCGGTCACGTGCAATACACCAGAAATATGATTACAGGCGCCAGCAATGCGGCTTTGATTATTATTTTGATCGACGCCAGAAACGGAATCATAGAACAGACAAAGCGCCACTCAATTATTGCATCTTTGCTTAATATACCGAATGTTGTAGTAGCAATTAACAAGCTTGATCTTGTAAATTACTCGGAAAAGATATTTAATAATATCAAAGAAGAATATTCAAAGATGGCAGATCAGCTTTCTTTGAACAACGTAGTATTTATCCCAATCAGCGCTTTAGATGGCGATAATATTGTGGACAGATCAGAAAATTTATCTTGGTACGAAGGCAAAACCTTGCTGGATTATCTGGAAACCGTGGAGCTGGAAAATACGGTCAATCTAGACAAAGCAAGATTCCCTGTGCAGTACGTAATTCGGCCGCAAACTGAGGCATTGCATGACTACCGTGGATACGCCGGTAAAATTACCAGTGGGATTTATAAAGTTGGAGATTCTGTGACCGTTTTACCATACGGCACAGAAAGCAAAATCTCCGCGATAGAAGTAGATCAGGAAAAAGTAGAAGAAGCGTTCGCACCTCAGAGTGTCATTTTACATTTGGAAGATAATGTTGACATAAGCCGTGGTGATTTGATCGTAAAATCCGATGACCTTCCAAAAATGGAGCAGGAATTGGAAGTTCTTGTTTGCTGGATGGGCGACAAACCGCTGAAAACAGGTTCCAAATATCTGATTCAGAATAATACGACTCAAGTGAAAGCAGTTGTAAAAGAAATCGAATATAAACTGGATGTCAATTCATTAGAAAAGCAAGATGTGGAACAGGTTTCTCTCAACGAAATCGTTAAACTGAAACTCAAAACTGCAAAACCTTTCGCTTATGATTCTTACAAAGATCTGGCGACAAATGGCGGGATTATTTTCATAGATGAAACCAGTTTTGTAACTGTTGGCGCGGGCTTGATTCAGTAATTTTTTAATCTGATAGTTTGAAATCAAAAATCTCTTTACCTATTTTCATTAATGCTTCCAACAATAGAATTCTAATTGTCGGCGGCGGAAAGACAGCAGCAGAAAACCTGAATGATATTCTTCAAAATATCACAGATTCCAATATTACATTGATTTCTTCATTTATTTCTGAGGATCTTCAAATCCTGCTCAACGAAAATGAATCTGTAAATTTTATTGAAAGAAATTTTATCCCGGAAGATTTTTCAGAGGCTGATTTGGTCATCATAGCCACCGAAAATCCAAGCATAGATCAGGAAATAGTATCAATTCTGAAAGAGAACAAGAAACTTTATTTCCTTCCAAATCAGCCATCAGAAAGTACATTTTTTTTGACAAATGTCGGTACAGTAGAAAATACGGATGATTCTTATCTCCCATTGATTAATGGAGAAAAAAAATGGCGCCGAATTGCCACTGTATTTTTTCTGGCTTTTGTCCTTCTGCTGATTGGCAATATTGTCTCATTTTACATTGGTTTCAAAGATTTGGAAATTGCTTATGCCTATCTGAATGCCAACACGGATGAGCGATTTTTCTGGCTCTTTGTGGTAGGTTTTTTGGCACAATTAATAGATGGTGCACTGGGAATGGGCTAC
>Ga0247808_10000939_pt1 | contig 14115 bp, 14 predicted proteins | sample UWRJL089202R1_FD_179914 | JGI IMG/M metagenome (GOLD analysis project Ga0247808, IMG submission 179914) | Plant litter microbial communities from Arlington Agricultural Research Station in Wisconsin, United States - UWRJ-L089-202R-1 | ecosystem: Environmental > Terrestrial > Plant litter >... | reverse complement strand
TATATAACGTCTTTATTCATGTTAAATTCTCAGAAGGCGATTAAGTTTATCTTTGATGGAATCACCCTCTCCACTCCCTAATAGTGTATCATAGCCAACCCGCAGCAGACCCATGGCAGTAATGAAAGTGTGATCTGTTACGTCGCTTGTTTTATCAACGACGCCAATTACTTCAGAAGGATTGATGTGATGTACAGATGGCTTCTTTGTAAATGGAAGATCCTTGTGCCAATCGCTTGACTCAAGTGCCGTTACAAGCTTTTCGAGGCTTGACCCACCACCACACAGCAAAATACGATTTGGCAAATGGTCAAGTGAATCGAATTCACTCAGTGCAAGCTCGACTCCAGCAATCCATACCTCTAGTGTCTTGTCGATTGCGCTATTCACTTCTTTCGCAACACTCGCCTTGATCTGACTGTGATCGATGTTAACCTTTAGTTTTTCAGCGTCTTTGTACGAAAGCTCCATCTCGCTCGCAATAGTTTGTGTAAAGCTTCGCCCACCAATACCAAACATCTTTGTGCCTTCGACTCCACCATCATTCACGACGGCGATATCAGTCGTACCACCACCAACGTCAGCCAGGATCGCAGTAAAGTTGCTGTTTGCGTCATTTCCAAGCACTGATCGGCTCACCGCAAATGGTTCGGCGGCAACAGCAAGTAGTTCGAGTGATAATTCATCCGCAACCCGCTCGAGTGCACCAATGTGTACCATAGGCGCAAATGCAGTATAAATTTGCACTGCAACATCACGACCCTGGAATCCGATAGGGTTACTTACCTTGTATCCATCAATGTGAATGCTCACCAATGCGCTGTTGACGAGCTTCACTTCAACTTCGTCATTGCCGGATTCAAGTGCAATCTGCTTTTGTGATTTAATCTGTGCACGTTCTTGTACCTTCTCAATGATAAATTCCATTTCAGACGAATCGAGTGGGCGATCTGGTTGAGGACGGCGGTAACGAATCGTGTCAGTAACACCCTTTACAAGTTCTCCAGCAATACCAATCACGACGCGTTTTGCTTGTAGTCCCGCTTGTTCTTCGGCATCTGCGAGGGCTTCTTCACAGTTACGAACAACTCCAGCAATGTCGGAAATTGCTCCAGAGTGCATGTCGCTTACTTCTTGGCGAGCACGTCCAACGCCAACAATGTGCAGTTCATCACCTTCAAGGCGTGCAATCAACGCTTTTACAAATTCAGTTCCTATGTCGAGTGCGACGATATAATCATCAGCTGGCGCTTTTTTGCGAGCTTTTCGTAATTTTTGTAATACCATATTGTTTTCCATTATATAACATTGGTGCTTATGCTCCTAAACTGTTGATAATAATGTTAAATTGTGATATAATATTACGATGAATATCGAAAAATATCACGCATTCGATCCCTTTTCAGAAGAGTCGCTACGAATAGTAGAAGAAGTTGAGGCCCTTCCCTTTGACCAGGAGTTTGAGCATCTTCTTTATGACAACCGAATCGACCGAGTTGCCCGTTTCGAATATGATCACGCCCCTGATCAAGAATATGATGCAGCACCTCTCGTCATCGACTTTGATGTCATGGCAACTCGTTTCCCTGCCAGCCTTCGTGGTATCTTTCCTGAAGATCAGTACAACATCGAGCAGCTAAAAATTGAACAGTTCGAAGGCGGGTACGACACAGTTACCCAGACACTTCCTCAAACTCGATTAGGTATGACTTTTTGGACACACGAATGTGAACACTTTGTAACGATTGAAAACGGTATCGCACGATACGAAACAAAAAATAATGATCTAGAAGATACAGTGTATACATTCCAGCCAGAAGAGATCATCGGATTAATCGCGACATTCGTGTACGCGAAACAATACGACCCCGCACACCCAAACAAAGCGATTGAACTCGCCGAGTCCTCTCTTTTTACCGCTCGCGATCCACGTGTCGATTTCGTCGAACAATTAATCATGACACTGGGAAACTTTACAGGAAGTTCTAGTCTTGAAACACGCGCCATGTTTGAGAATGGCAACGGATCACCAATCCTCGCCACACTACGTGAACAAGAGTTTCCAGAGAAAAGTGCCGTATCAAATCGACTACTTTTGAACGAACTAACTGACGTGAATGAAATACCGACATCCACTGAAACATTGGTGGCTCAAAACATCGTTAATATAAATGACGAAAATTCTATCATTGGTGTCGGTCAACTGAAAAAACAGTTTGCAGAACAGCGCTCAACCGTGCTCACAGAAATGCCTCTGACGACGACAGAGTATATTGACTCTAAAGAAAACTACACTCGATGGGTCAGTATCTGCGCTTCATTCCTAAGTGCAATTAAAAACGTTTAAATAAGTATTGCTTTGATACGTCGGATTCCGGCGCTGCTTGATTCTTCTTTTTGAATCTTAAAGACCTTATCGCCAGGTTGAATAAGTTCAAGTGTGTGCTCGACATGAGGACCACCACAAATTTCAAAGCTGAATGGCACATCTTCGTTGTCGGCAATCATCTTGTAAACTTTCACTGTTTCGCCATAACGATCACCGAATTGCCCTAATGCACCCATTTCTTCGCGTGCAACAGTCGTTGGGTATTCTGCATAACTAATTTTAAGATCTTTGTTGATTTCGCGATTCACAATCGCTTCTACTTCTGCAATTTGTTCCGGTGTTACTTTTTCGGGGTGTGAAAAGTCAAAACGAAGTCGTTCTTCGGTGATGTTTGAGCCGTGTTGCACAACATGGTCACCAAGTACTTGGCGGAGTGCTGCATACATCAGGTGTGTTGCAGTGTGGTATTGTTTGTGAATTTCAGTCTGTCCGCCAAGGCCACCTTTGAATGTTCCCTTTGCGGCAGTTTGCGAACGTTCACGTTGTTCTTGCATCTTTGCGTCAAATTCTTCACGCCATGTAACGGTGAGTGGAATTTCTTGCTTGATTGCCTCTTCAGTAGAAAGCTCTACAGGGAAACCGTATGTATCATAGAGCGTAAATAGTTCAGCACCTGTGATGCCGTCTTCTTTACGCTTTGTTAACTCGTTGATGCCTTTTCGAAGCGTCTGGCGGAACACTTTTTCTTCTTTTGCGAGAGTTGCAATAATTTCATCGCGCTTTTCAGCAACTTCCGGGTAGTCATCAACATACATATCAGCGATCACGGGAATAACCCCTTCGAGGAAGTTTTGTTCGATACCTAGATCGAAAGCAAAACGAACAGCACGACGAATTAAGCGACGCATCACGTAGCCTTGTTCTTTATTTGAAGGTTTAACATCATCAACAGCCAGGAATGTTGCTGCACGAAGGTGATCAGCAATCACACGCATACTTGCAGTGTTGTCTTCGTATGTTTTGCCTGATAATTTCTGAAGCTGTTCAATAATCGGCCAAAGCAGGCTGATCTTGAATACATCAGGGCTGTTAATTTGCGCAGCCGCAATTCGTTCAAGTCCACCACCGAAATCGACGTTCATTTTTTCAAGTGGTTCAAACGAACCGTCTTCGAGGCGTCGATATTGCATAAAGACTTGGTTACCGATTTCCATAAATTGTCCGCTGTCGCTCGCAGGGTGCGCAAGCCCGAAACCTTCAGCGTGGTTTTCGGGACCGAAGTCATAAAAGACTTCACTGTCAGGACCACAAGGATCACCGATTGGAGTCTTATCAAGTCCGCCGCCACGTGACCACCAGTTTTCGCCATCATCGTAAAAGAAAATGCGCTCACCAGGTTTAATACCGCGCTCGTCACCATTTGCTTGTGAGCCAACTTCAACAATCTTGGCTTCAATGCCGCGCTCTTCGAAGATCTTTTGCCAAATGTTCGCAGCTTCATCGTCACGAGGAATGCCATGTGCTTCATCGCCAATGAACGCTGTGACATAAATCTTTAGTGGATCAAGACCGACAACATCAACGAGGAACTCAAAGAACCAACGAATCTGCTGTTCCTTAAAGTAGTCTCCAAGACTCCAGTTTCCAAGCATTTCAAAGAAAGTCGTGTGACGGTTATCACCTACATCTTCGATATCTTGTGCACGTAAACATGTCTGACTATCAGTTAAACGAACACCCGCTTGATGTGATTCACCTAATAGGTACGGCAAAAGTGGCTGCATACCACTTCCAGTAAACAGGGTTGTTGGGTCATTATACGGCACTAATTTAGCACGAGGGATTACCGCGTGGCCACGTTCTTTAAAGAACTCGAGGTACGAGTTGCGAATATCTTGAGCATTCATTAGGACTTATTATACCAGTTAATCGGCGTCAGCCGAAGATTAACAGGTAGGAACTGTTGCACCCCACCATTGGACATTCACATTATTACCTGTTTTGCAGGGTGCTTTCGATTCGTACGACGCATAAATCGCGTAACTGTCAGTTGAAGTATCACCACGAACATAGCGATAGTCAGCGAATGTATCCGGTGCGTTTCGAGGGTCATGTGGAATAACTTTTAGATACGGCGCAAGCTCTGACGAAAGTAAACTAATATTACACGCTGTTCCATCTTCATCGCATACTTCGGGATACATGCTTTTTTCAGCATGGTACTTTTCAAGTGCGATTTTGATCTGAGTGATATCACTCTCTCGCTCTGCGTCGCGCGAGCGCTGCTGAATAGTGCCATAAGAGACGACAACAATTCCTATCAAAATACCAATAACAACTATGGCTACAAGTAGCTCAATAATCGTAAATCCCTTTTTAAGCGCCCACGCATTGTTCATGCTTTAGTTATAACGCACCATGGCGCTTGTGGCAATTACTCTTCGTCATCCTTTTTGTCTTCGTAGTCATGTTTTGCTTGCTCGAAGGCGTCTTTGGCGTCATCTGCCTTTTCTTCGACATTGTCTTTCACGTCTTCGGCAACATCTTTGGCCTTGTCGCCAAATTCTTCAGCTTTATCTTTTACATCGTCAGCTACGTCTTCTGCTTTTGCTTTCGCATCGTCAAATAGTCCCATAGATTCTCCTTTGTTAAGATTTGTGTACTCTTATTACTATACGTTTTTTAGCTGATAGACAGCTGATGCTAGGCAACGATACCGCCGCCAAGACAGGTCATGCCATCATAAATAACAACCGATTGGCCAGCCGCGACAGCACGCTCGGCATCACTTAATAGAAGCTTTACTCCGTCAGCCTGGAACTGAAGTGTCGCAGATGCAAGCTTCGCACGGTGGCGCACACGGATCGTAAATTCACCCTCAGTTGGAACTTCATTAATCCAGTGCACATTAATCAAATCTAATGTTGGCTTCCATAAAGTATCGTCATTCAAATCAGTTGTTACATAGACTTCATTTTTGTCCATGTCTTTCCCAACGACGTAGTATGGCAGACCGCCGCCTAGATCAAGTCCGTGACGTTGTCCTATTGTGTAAAATATCGCACCGTCATGTTGCCCTAAAACTTTCCCAGATCGCTTGTCGATAATCGCACCCGCAACCTGTTCGACGTATTGCGAAAGAAATTCACGAATGCCAATCTGTCCAACAAAACAAATACCCTGGCTGTCTTTTTTAGCAGCCGTATAAAGTCCGCGCTCTTTTGCCATTTCCCGAACAGTTGGTTTCGTGTATTCACCAAGCGGGAAAAGTGTCTTTTTAAGTGCCTCGCCGGTCACGCGGTACAAGAAATATGTTTGATCTTTGTTGGTATCAATGGCCTGCTTCAATACACCATCCTCAACACGGGCATAGTGCCCAGTCGCAATCATATCAGCGCCATCTTCAAGTGCAGTCTCAAGAAAAATCTTGAACTTCACTTCCTGATTACACATGATGTCAGGATTTGGTGTTCGTCCTAGCTTGTATTCATCAATCATGTAATCAACCACTTTTTGCTTGTACTCGGTCTCAAAATCAAACACCTTAAAATCAATACCTAGTTGTACAGCAACACGTTTCGCATCGGCCAAATCATCAGCCCATGGACATTTCATACCAGGGAGATCTTGCGTCCAGTTTTTCATGTACACACCCGTGACGTCGTAGCCTTGTTCTTTTAAAAGCGCAGCAGTCAAGCTAGAGTCAACTCCGCCACTCATTCCTACATATACTTTTGTCATTTCACTGCTCCTTGTCCATAAAAGGCACCAATCTTGGCGATCTCACCACCTGCAAGCCACCAGCCACGAGGGGTAAGCCACCAAAATACTGACCAATCTTTATCATTCATTAATGGGTGATTAAGTACGATAATGCCAGGGTTAGATTTATCAAATTCCAGTCCTGAACGTCGTTGGTGATACCCCGATGTTACTAATATTATTTTTTTAAAGTCATTGTCTGAGAAAATTGTTCGTGTGTTAAGTGCGTTTTCCTCGGTTGTTGCAGAATCTTCTTCGACGTAAATTGCGTCCTGACTCACACCTGAATTCAACGCTCGAAGGCGCATTGCAGCTGCATTACTTGGGCCAGATTTGTCTTGTGCAGCACCTGAAAAGATGATTGAATCAGCCCATCCATTTTTTAACAGTCGAATACCCTCATCTGTACGCGCATTCGTATCGCCACCACTCACCACCACAACGGCATCAGCTTTCTCGCATTGGCTTGATCCAGCAATGGGGACTTCTTGACATCCAACAAAACTGTTTGGCTGCAGGTATAAGCTAAGTCCTGCAATGATCGCGATTAGCACGATCGGAATAATAACAAGCCACTTCATTATGCGGCCGTCCGGTCGTATTCACGCTGTATCTCTTCGATAATAATCTGCGCCGCTTCGGCTATATTTTCTTCAGTTGAAAGATGTCCAAGTGTCATACGCAAACTGCCATCAGCAACTTCTGGCGCAAGTCCGATCGCGGTCAACACATGCGAACGAGTCCCCTTGTTCGCTGCACAGGCGCTTCCCGTTGCAACCAATACGTTACGTGATTCAAGCGCAAACAGTACACGTTCTGCATCTAGGTTTGGAAATGACATATGCAAATGCCCAGCGAGGCGGTGTTTGTGGTGACCAGAAACAACCGCATCAGGAAATGCTGAGCTGAGTTTAGATTCTAAATCATTGCGTAGTGTTGCCAAGCGATCTGATTCGAATTTTCGGTGCTCAGTTGCAAGTTCAAGCGCTTTTGCAAAACCGATTGCTCCCGCAACATTCTCGGTGCCACTTCGAATACCACGCTCTTGTCCACCGCCACGAATAGTCGGTGATAGTACAACATGTGGAGCAGACCATAAAAGCCCAACTTGTTTTGGTCCGTATACTTTCGCAGCATTTAATGTCAGAAGGTCAACGCCTAATCGAGCAGCATTTACATCAAGTTGTCCGACGCCCTGTGATGCGTCACTATGAAGGTAGATTGGCGTATGATCACCACGAGAAAGACGCGCTTCACGTTCTCTACGAACGATCTCACCAATATCTCGAAGTGGTTGAATCGTGCCAAGTTCGTTGTTTGCAAGTGCAATACTAACCAGTCGTGTATCAGGGCGTATAGCAGCTTTGATACTTGCAGCAGTCACCATGCCTCGTACATCAGATTCAACAAATGTGTGATCGAGTTGTTTAGCCGCTTCAAGAACCGCATGATGTTCGATGTTTGCAGTCACTACATGTCCGCCAATACTGCTAAAAGCAAGGTTTACAGATTCTGTCGCGCCAGCGGTAATGATAATTTCATCACCTTTACCACCAATTGCGCGAGCCAAAGTTGATTTCGCTGATTCGTAGGCACGTCGAACGGTAATAGCTGGCGAGTACGGCGCAGAAGGATTAAAAAAGTCGTCAGTAAAGTATGGCTGCATTGCTGCAATTACTTTAGGATCCATAGGTGTTGCCGCCGCATGGTCAAGATAGATCATTGAATCATTCACTCCCTTCATTATACCAGTTAGGCAGCGAGGCTGACGTCGTTTTGTTTCGAGTAGAGCTGCATATACACCTGATCGTGATACGCTTGAATCATCTTATGAAGATTTTCAATTTCACCAGCAGCAAATGCAACTGGTTTTCCTGAAACGATCTTGTGCGCCTGGCCATCTTTGAATTGATAGCGTGCAACCATAGGGCCAGTAATGTCACGTGTCTCGTAAAACCAATCACCTTCATGATACCAAAATCGTTGCTCTAATACTCCCGCAGGTTTCTTAAATAATGTCCCGCCGATAGCGCTCTCGATTTCTACGAGACGGTCATGCAGACTTCCTTGGCGAGTGCCGGTTGAAGTAAATAGATTCATAATCGCTCCAAAAGACTCATGACTGCAGCGCGAGCGCGATCAACAGTTGATTGTTTAGGAATCGTGTCTTCAGTTGCATTCGCACGATATGACTCAATTTTCAGTTCGATGTTTTTAACCACTTCGTATGACGACATTCGTTCTTGCATCTCTTGAGCGTCACGCGTATCAAAAGCTGATTCAATTTCTTGAATCGACTGTGGATCGAGTGATCGTTCTTGCATTGGAATTTGGAATTGTCCGTTGTCCATACTTTAAAATTCTCGTTAGAGTAAATTGTTGGTGGTGTTGGTGTTAGATTGCGAATAGTGCTTGCGCGTTTTTCGTCGTCGCTTCTGCAATTTCTATTACTGAAATACCGCGTCTCTTGGCGTGATATTCAGCAATATTCTTTACATATGCTGGCTGGTTTACTTTACCACGAAAAGGGATAGGCGTCAAGAAAGGTGCATCTGTTTCGAACAATAAATTTTCGAGAGGAATGCTGTCAAACGTCGCTTTCTGAACCTCATCTTTTGTAAAAGTGCTAATGCCATTTACGCCTATATACAATCCACGTTCAATTGCTTTTTGTAAGTTCTCCGATGAATCAGTAAAGCTATGCAGGACACCACGAATGCCTTCATAACTATCGAATATTGGCCAGAAATCCTCGAATGCCTCACGCACGTGAAAAATAACTGGCAAATTATGATCGAGTGCAACCTTTAGTTGTTCTTTCAGAGCCTGAATTTGTAATTCTTTTGGACTATTCGTGTAAAAGTAGTCGAGTCCAATTTCTCCAATTGCAATCACTTTTTTAGATGACCCGGCCAACTCACGAATTGCACTATAGCCATCTTTTGTATCGTGTGGGTGTACGCCCACGGAGGCAAATGCACGTTCATGCTCTTCTGCGAAAGTAATCGCATCCTTCGAACTTATCTCACCAGTACCGACACAGATAAGCTGCCTTACACCCGATGCATCTGCCTCGGAAAATGTATCCTCAATCGGAATCGAGTAATCCAGTTCATGAATATGACAGTGTGTATCGACAAACATTTAAGCCTTTGGTGCGTGTGGATCAGTAGTGTGGATATAAATCTTTGGGAATAACACACCTTCAGGAAGCTTCACAACACCACTTTCAAATATCTCAAGAATACGCGTAGCTGCGTTTGGCAAGAAAGGAGTTAATAAGTCACCAATCTGAACCAACGCACCAGCACAGTGTGCCAAGATCTCACTCAGATGCGGCTCTGCTTCAGGATCTTTACCAATTCCCTTGGCGACTTCCCATGGTTTCACATTTTCAATGTATTGGTTCAAGCTTCGCACCATTCCCCATACTTCATCAATAGCTTTGTTGAATTCAAGTGATTCCATGGCACGGTGATACTGCGTCATGTCATGTTCAGTTTGTTGTGATTCACCGATAACACCAGCTTGGTATTTGTTGATCATACTTGCAACACGCTGAATCAGATTGCCTAGGTCATTACCTAATTCGTTGTTGTATGCATTTTCAAATTTTTCCCATGTAAAATCACCGTCATCAAGTGTTGGAATATGGCGTGAGAAGAAGTAGCGGAATGCATCAAGGCCATAGTTATCAATAATCTCATTTGGATCAATGACGTTCCCAACAGATTTACTGATTTTTGCGCCACCGATGTTGACGAAACCATGTGCCAAAAGTCGCTTTGGAAGAGGCAACCCCAAACCAAGAAGCATAGCCGGCCAAATACCCGCGTGGAAACGAAGAATATCTTTTCCAATAACCTGAACATCTGCTGGCCAGTATTCTTGCCATTCAGCACGATCAGGATAGCCGATAACTGTAATGTAGTTCGCGAGCGCATCAAGCCACACGTACATAATCTGCTCAGGATCACCGGGAACTGGAATCCCCCAAGTAAGACTCTTCTTTGGTCGTGAAATACTGACATCAGAAATGCCATCTTTAATAAGCTCAAGGAATTCGTTCTTGCGGAATTCAGGCAAGATTTGCATAGTGCCATCAGTCAAAGCAGCTTTGATCTGGTCAGTAAACGCACTTGTTTTGAAGAAGTAGTTATCTTCACTTACCTGCTGGTATGGCGCTTGGTGGTCAGGACAAATACCACCCGTAGCTTGGACTTCTTTGTCAGTAAAGAATGCTTCGTGCCCAACACAGTACCATCCCTGGTATGATCCCTTGTAAATATACGGCTGTAATTTCTGCCAGATATATTGCACGGACGCAACGTGGTGGTCATCAGTTGTACGGACGAAGTCTGTGTAACTTGCGCCGACTTTCTTCATAAGAAGCTCAAAGTTACCGTACATCTTATCAGTGAAGGCTTTTGGATCAATGTTTTCTTTCGCAGCCATGGCAGCAATCTTGTTGCCATGCTCGTCTGTCCCTACTTGGAAACGAACATCGTGTCCGTTCTGCTTTTGGTAACGCGCCCAAATATCAGCCAATAGATAGTCGAGTGCATTCCCAATGTGCGGAGTTCCATTGACGTAAGGAATGGCAGTGGCGATGTATAATTTTTTTTCCATAATTATACCTATTGTAACAGATAAGACTTTAAGCCCAGAACAGAACTATTGCTGAGCAGCGTAGACGACACCATATGACGTTGCGGTGTATTTTGTGCCGTCTGCCGAAACAGCGATTGAATCCCAAGACCTTGATCCGGCTGAGGTTGATTCAACCCAGGTTACCCCAAAATCTTTTGAAGTATAAATATAGCCATTCGCAACTGTTGCGGCCAAAGTAGAGGCATCTGAGGATCCTGACATATTATTCCAGTCTCTTGCGACAGAGTTCGTGCGTTGCGTCCACGTTGCACCCGAATCAGATGATACCCATATCTTCCCCATACTCATTGCAACAGCAATTTTCGTTCCATCAGCCGACATATGCATGCCATTTTGATTAGAACTAAGCGGCAGTCCAGTTCGCTCAACCCAAGAAACGCCACCATTCACTGATGTATATAACGCAGATTTACTAAAATCACCAAGCAGGCATGTTGCCGCAAGCTTTAATCCGTCTGCTGAAGAAACAACTCGATCACAAAGGAACATATCCGGACCAAGATCACGCAATGTCCATGACGCACCCGAATTTACTGAAGTATAAACCGCATTGGTACTGCTTAAGGTAAATGAAGCGACAAGCCTCGTCCCGTCAGCCGATGATGCTGCCGACATAAGCACTTGGTTACCCGTTCCAACCGAAGGCTGAGCGCTCCATGATACACCAGAGTTACCGGAGGCGTAATTAGCTGCGCGTTCATTGCTATATACAAACAATTTCGTCCCATCAGACGACGAATTAAGAATCGACACTACTCCGCTTGGCATTACGCTACGTTGAGTCCACGTCACACCAGAGTCGGTAGTAGTGTATACATAGTTGGCAGATGAACCACCTCCGAGTGCTGACCTTTTTGTCCCGTCAGATGACATTGTGATACTCATAAGATTAGGATTGCCAGTCACAGGCTGTATGGCCCAAGTAGGTGCAAAATTATTCCCAATACCTCCAGCAGCAACTGAGGCATTTATGGTCGTACACGCGGTAGTTGTTGATCCTTTTTTTACTGCTGTCACAAGTGTTTTGTACTGTGATGAAGCTGGGTTGTATATGCGTACACAATAGGCTGTGTCACTTGCAACGACATCAATGATATTACCCGAGCTAGGGGTCATATTTATATTTGCATTTACACCATTTGGTGAATACCACGTCAGAGCTGAACCGTAGACACCATTATTGTTCACCGAGTAGCGCGTCGCCTCACTCACAACCGCATCTACATCAGATAACACAGCTGTATCACGTGCTTTTTGTTGCACACCGTTATACGCCACTACCGTCACTGTCGCCATAATACCAATAACCACAATAACAACGAGGAGTTCAATTATTGTAAATCCACGTTCACGGACCTGCCTGCAAGGTGTATTCATAGTAAGCCTAGTTTAACACGAGCGCTATGAGTCAACAATTTTCATCAACTTAAGCCACTGCTCAATCGACAGTGCTTCAGCACGAACATCAGGACTCACATTCGCCTTTTTAAGTAACTCTTCTGCTTCAAGCTTAGAAATACCTAGCCCAGCAGACATACTGCTACGTAGCTTTTTGCGCTTTGATGAGAATCCAGCTTTTACAACTCGGAAGAATTTCTTCTCTTCTTCAGGCGTGACAAGTGGATGAAGGCGAGTTTTGACAATCACTACCTGGCTATCAACTTTCGGAGGTGGTGTGAAGAATCGAGCAGGTACAAGTTGATCTAGAATTACATCAGCATAAATCTGAGCACTCACTGCAAGGATACTCATGTTACCCGGTTCTGCAGCTAATCGCTCAGCAACTTCCTTTTGAATAAGGAGCACAATTCGTTTTGGCTTGTTCGCGTCAGTTAATAATTTTTTGATAATTTTAGACGTGATGTAATAAGGCACATTAGCAACCACAATATAGTCTTTCGGTAGATGCGATAAATCGTACTCCAAAATATCTTCGTGCACTACCTGTAGCGTTTTGCCGGGGAATTGACCAGGCAGTTTCGCGGCAAGTTCGCCATCGAGTTCGACAGCAACTACTTTTTCTGCACGTCGCAAGAGCTCACTCGTGAGTGTTCCAAGTCCTGGTCCAATTTCAAGCACTGTATCGAGGGGTGTGATCTGAGCAGCATCCGCAATTCCTTGCAGGATTGTTCGATCTTTGAGCCAGTGTTGGCCGAGTGATTTCTTTGGGCCAGCCATTATTTTGGAGGAAATTGTGCGAGCCCTAGTTTTTTATAACAGCCTGGATGTTGCGTTGCGAGTCCGCCCTTTGACAGGTTTGCATTTGCAACTACCATGAAATCTTGGTCAGCCGGACTTGCCATGTCAGGTCGAACACCCTTCAAATCAGGTCGTCCAACTTTTGGCGCAACACTATCCCATGTTCCTACCATAAACTGATACGCGCCAAAGAATCCATTACCCGAGTTGCGTGTATATACACCTCCTGTTTCACACGTACGAAGCGCGAGCAGCCATTCGTTTAGTGATCCGCTGTGCTTGCTTTTGCTTCCGATTACTTCGACCTGTTTTTTAGGTTCAGTTGCAGTGATTGAGGCAATCTCTGTGCGACCTGTTTCTTGCCCATCCTGGATTGTCACTTCATAAGTAACGTGCCGTTGCCCTTTTTCACCAGCCGTTGTAACTTGGCGATAGCCTACTTCTTGGTCAGCATCTTGAATCTTCTCGATCGTAAAATCAATATCTTCATCGACAGTAATTGTCTGCTTGCCTTCGCGCCATACGCGAACATCGAGACCCGGAACGATTGGCGTAGAAATAGGAACCGATACACGATCGTTCTCGGCAAGTATCACGCCCTTATCTTTCAACATATCAGCAACCGTGCTGCTTTGTGTGCGTGCTTCAGAACTTTTCCCATAAAGTGTGAAATTAAATGCAGTCGCGCGATCAATCGTAACTTGTAGTCCAGCACCATCATTAATAAAATCGCTTGACCTGGTAATCTTTGTTTCATCCTCGGCGTACAATACAACTCCAGCATCTTTTGCAATTTGCTCGGCTGTTTGATACGCCGTCACAACTCGTTGACGCGTAGGGCCATCAACCACAGTGACTGGTCGTGCACGATAAATGTTAATCTGATACTCACTCGCAATAAGCTTTTGGGTTACAGCCGGTTCGACAACATCGTGACTATCGAGTGTAATGCCTGCATTTTTTAATGCGTCACCGATAGTTTCATCTTCGCTCAACAATACTTTTTCTATGCCGCGATCATGGATTGTAACAAGGCGACCCGATCCAGTCATGGCGTGTGCTCGGTGATTGAGTGTGATAAAAGTAAACACAACCAAAAGAACAGCGACAATAATGCCGATGCTCCATGTCATAACGGACGTGGTGGATTTAGG
>Ga0247808_10000938_pt1 | contig 14116 bp, 12 predicted proteins | sample UWRJL089202R1_FD_179914 | JGI IMG/M metagenome (GOLD analysis project Ga0247808, IMG submission 179914) | Plant litter microbial communities from Arlington Agricultural Research Station in Wisconsin, United States - UWRJ-L089-202R-1 | ecosystem: Environmental > Terrestrial > Plant litter >... | reverse complement strand
ATGTTCCCCACTTCTTTATACAAAGATTTGGCGTACATGAACATCGCTTCTTCATGGTACTCACTTCTATTGTAGGTGATATACAACTCCTTGAAGTAAAACGAAGACATGGGATATTGTTCCTGCATGTAGTAATCGTAAGCCAAATAGTACAATGCCTTTTCTGCTTCGACACGTCCTTTTAACAAAGGAGCTATTTCTTCGAGTAAAACAGAAGATTTGTAATAATCCTTTTTATGGTAATACTTGATACCGCCTTCCAGCTTGGCGGTAAGGTCTCCCCTTTTTTGAAGCCTGCTGAATTCACTGCAAGAACTCAATACACACAACACCGCCAAAAACAATACGGCTCTATTCTCTTTCATTATTCTAATCATTCTTTCCATTAAAGGGCTTCGAAACTAAGCAAAAATATATCTATTTACAAGTCTATACTATCTTGGAATATCCTCTCGTTCAGGTTTTTCCTCTTTACGCCAAAGGAAACCTTTCAATCTTTTGTCAGGCTCCAGAAGTTGGTGTGGTGGAATGAACTTGGCTTCCGGCTTGGTCAAAAACGACACTCTTCGAATCGTATCATTTTCCATAGCCATAACGATCCGGCTACAGATGGACTTATTCATTCCTGTCACCACGCTATCGCCCTCTAGAACGAAGAAAACACTTTCACTATTGCCATCCACAAATACAGATTTCAATTTGTTGTTTTTGAAAGTAGCTTCCATCTTTCGGCCTTTGACCTGATTGAAATTGCCGACGGTATCTTGCATGATGATAAAGGCATTTACATTCATGAACATCTTGTGCATCTGACCATTCTTAATATTCAGCTTAATAGTATCGGCCGTTAATTGACTTTTGCCATTCCACAACACCGGATGTCCAAACATGGTAATGAGGGAATCGTTGCCATTATAAATCAAGGAATCACAACTGCCCTGCATGCCCGCTTTAAAAATTTTAACGTGATGATAAAGCTTTAAATATTCCTCTAATACTTTGGTCTTCTTCTTATCTTCAATACGAATACTTACCATCGTATCGGCCGTAATGAACAATGTATCCTTGCCTTGTATCCCTTTAAATACAGGGGTTCCCAAGACTTTTGAAACACCGGTTGCCCGGTTGTAAATTAATTTATCTCCTTCAATCTGCACACTGTCTCCCGGTGAAGACAATTTCATCGTACCGATAGCTATACCGATTTGTTTAACTTCGTCGTAATCAATTTTATCTGCTTCGATGACTTGCTTGCCATTGTTGATTTTAGATCTCCCTTTGACATACATGACACCGCTTGCCGTATTGTAACTTCCCGTCTCGTGACCTTCTACTACACCATCCTTGGAGGTCAGCAATGCAGGGCCTCTGAAGGTGGCTACTTTTGAAGAGGTGTTGTATTCCAGTGTATCGGCATCAATTTTATACTGCTTCACATCATTGACAAGCTTTACATTCTTCTTGAATTGCACGGTCTTTAAATCGGTATGGTACGATCCCATTTTGCTGGTCAATACATTCTCTTTGTCTTTGATCAAACCACCGTTTGTATAGTAAGCGACCTTGGTATTCCTGTCGTAATTCAAACGATCTGTTTCAAGGTACATGGTATTGTCTTTCAGTATGACATTACCAGAAGCCACAGCCTGCTTGGTATTTCCATCGTAGGTCAGTGTCCTGCAGGTCAGCGAAAGTGTATCCCCTTGCACCATGCGTACATGTCCGTAGGTTTCTACTTTATTGGTAGTGGGAAATTGAAGAGCGGAATCGCAATACAAAAACATGTTTCCTTGCTTGAAAACTACATCACCGATCAACTTCACTTTTCGTTCTGTCTTTGTTTCAATCCCCTCCAACGAACCGGCCTTAATCAATTCCACCTTTTCCGTTTGCTGAGCAAGTACCATCAAAGGCATGAAGGCCACGATGAACAAGCCTTGAAGCAAGCGTCCAGTGGATAGAAAGATAGGTTTCAGAATGTTTTTTAGTACCTTCACAGTGTAAAGTTAAGCATTTTCAACAAACACATGCTGAAAGCGTTCCAGGATTATATAAATGACCACAAACTCCTTACTCCGGGAGAAAAAGTAATTGTTGCCGTTAGCGGAGGGATTGACTCTGTGGTACTTGTGCACTTACTTTGGAAGAGTGGTTATAAAATAGAAATTGCTCATTGCAATTTTAATTTGAGAGGGGAAGAATCCGGAGATGACCTGTCTTTTGTAAGGGACATGGCTGATCTGTTGAAGGTTCCTTTTCATGTCAAGTCATTCAATACCTGGCGACATGCTGAAGAAAGCGGCATCTCGCTTCAAATGGCGGCTCGTCAACTTCGCTTTGGATGGTTTAAAAATTTAGTAAAACACGGAGAACCCAATGTGCTCGCTCTGGCTCATCACCGGGACGATCAGGTGGAGACACAATTGCTCAATTTGTTGCGCGGAACGGGCTTTGCCGGTTTGCGTGGTATGAAAAACAAAAATGGAGTTTTCATTAGACCCTTGTTATTCGCCACCCGCGAAGAAATTGAATCCTTCGCCGAAGCCAACAGTTTACCCTGGCGGGAAGACTCCTCCAACAAGAAAACAAAGTACAAGCGGAACCTCATCCGTCATCAAGTCATTCCTTTATTTGAAACCATAAATCCTTCTTACAGAGACGCGTTTAGAAAGCTCGAACAATATGCCGGTTGGGCGGAAAAATCGCTTCAGGAAAAACGTTTTTTCTTCCAGAAAAAATGCCTGACGACCTCCGGTGATAAGGTGATGATCTACCTTATGAAATGGCATTCGCTAAGTGAAAGCGAATTCTTTTTAAAACTGATTCTATCTGAACATGGATTTCCGCCAAAGGACATCGGTCAACTCTTTAAGCACTATCCTCCTCAAGTAGGGATGCAGTTGCACAGTAATACCCACAAATTATTGATCAACCGCGACCATTGGCTGCTCAACCCTTTGCATGCGGTACAGAACGATGCCACTTATATGTTGCAGGGAGATGACGGATTATTGGAAACAGACCAATTTCGTTTGCGATGGAAAATATATCATGAAGAGCCTTTTCCTCGCATCAGCACAGCTCCTAATGAAGCCACACTTGGAATTCCTTATAACTACCAGGAAATCAGTTTACGCTTCTGGAAGGAAGGCGATCGCTTCTTCCCTTTGGGGATGAACGGAGAAAAAAAATTAAGTGACTTCTTCATCGACAAGAAAATAGACCTGGACCAGAAAAGTCAGATTCCTCTGCTTTGTGTAGACGGCAATATCGCCTGGGTATGCGGACTAAGACCTTCCGAAGAGTATAAACATTCAAAATATGCTCAAAAAGTACTTTGGGCACAATTTGAAAGGCGTGCATAGGGCTTTCCTTTTTATTTCTCCATTTCTTTGATAAATTCACCCTCCAAACATAATTCAACATAAACCATAAATAATCATGAAAGTAACTGTAGTTGGAGCAGGTAATGTAGGCGCTACTTGCGCAGACGTACTCGCTTATCGCGAAATTGTTAACGAAGTTGTATTGCTTGACATCAAAGAAGGTGTAGCAGAAGGTAAAGCACTTGACATTTGGCAAAAGGCACCGATCACTTTATACGATACAAAAACTGTAGGTGCTACAAACGATTACAGCAAAACGGCTAACTCTGATGTAGTAGTGATTACTTCAGGTCTCCCTCGTAAGCCGGGTATGACGAGAGACGATTTGATCTCTGTCAATGCAGGTATTGTACAACAAGTAACAGAGAACGTTGTTAAGCATTCTCCAAACGCGATCTTGATCATTGTATCTAATCCATTGGACGTTATGACTTATTGCGCACACATTACTTCTAAACTTCACCGCAATAAAGTAATTGGTATGGCTGGTATCCTGGATACAGCTCGTTACAGAGCTTTCCTGGCTGACGAAATCGGTTGTTCTCCAAAAGAAATCCAAGCGATGTTGTTGGGTGGTCACGGTGATACCATGGTTCCACTTCCTCGTTATACTACAGTAGGTGGTATTCCGGTAACTGAATTAGTAGCTGAAGATAAATTGAACGCAATCATCGAAAGAACGAAAAACGGTGGTGGTGAACTAGTGAAACTAATGGGAACTTCTGCCTGGTATGCTCCAGGTGCTGCTGCTGCTCAAATGGTGGAAGCGATCGTAAAAGATCAAAAGAAAATCGTTCCGGTTTGTATCAAACTAGAAGGTGAATACGGTATCGATGATTGTTACTTAGGTGTACCTGTCGTATTGGGTAAAAACGGTGTCGAAAAAGTATTGGAATTGAAATTGAACGCAGAAGAAAAAGCGTTGCTTGAAACTTCCAGGAAACACGTGAAAGAAGTAATGGCTGTTTTGGATGGCCTTACTGCGAAAGCGTAATACATTCATTTTTATAAAAAAGGTCCTGTTGTAAAACGGGACCTTTTTTATTTTAAAGGTTGTTAGGAGATACGTGCTTTTCTCATTTCTAGTCCCTCCTAGCTCATGACTGTTATGGCGTGCCCCTCCGGGTCGGGCTATCCGCTGCAAGTCCTCGCTCGAAGATGCGTTAGCGCATTTAATAAACCTGATGGCTCGCTGTGGGCTTTCCGCTTCTATCCCTCACGCAAGTTGTGAATCGAATATTATTTTTTACATTGAACACGAATGGCAAAACAATTGCTAAACATTCTGAAAACTATAACTCCCATCACCCCATGCTAAATTTTGAATTCAAAAATCCCACTAAAATATTATTTGGCAAGGGACAAATCGCTCAATTGAAAACGCTTGTACCTGCCCATGCAAAAGTGTTATTCTTATACGGTGGAGGAAGTATCAAAACCAACGGTGTATATGAACAAGTATCCGCTGCACTCGCTGATCATAAAGTTGTTGAGTTCAGAGGCATTGAGGCCAATCCGGAATACGATACGTTGATGAAAGCATTGAACATCATCAAAACTCAAGACATTGATTTCCTATTGGCAGTCGGTGGAGGTTCTGTTATCGACGGAACAAAGTTTTTAAGTTCCGCCGCTTTATACGAAGGCAATGATCCCTGGGAAATATTAACCAAACATATTCGTACGGAAGTCGGAATGCCTTTCGCAACCGTATTGACCTTACCGGCTACAGGCTCTGAAATGAATTCAGGTGCTGTGATCACACGCGCAGAGACCAAAGAAAAGTTGACCATGGGTGGACCGGGTTTATTCCCACAGTTTTCTATTCTTGACCCACAAGTGATCAGCAGCATTCCAGTAAGACAATTGCAAAACGGAATCATCGATGCGTACACACATGTGCTCGAGCAATACCTCACCTATCCTATCGGCGCTTTCTTGCAAGATCGATTTGCCGAAAGCATTCTTAAAACATTAATAGAAGTTGGGCCTGCCATCATCAAAGATCCATCGAACTACGACTTGGCTTGTGAATTCATGTGGTGCTGCACAATGGCTTTGAATGGATTGATTCAGAAAGGCGTACCTACGGATTGGGCCACACACATGATCGGACATGAATTGACCGCGCAATTCGGAATAGATCACGCGCGTACGTTAGCCATCATAGCTCCTAATCTGTACAAATATAAATTTGAAACCAAAAAAGAAAAGCTGGCGCAATACGGTGAACGCATCTGGAACATCAAACAAGGTCCCACGGAAAACAAAGCTTACATGGGCATTGAAAGAACGGTTGAATTCTTCCAGCAATTAGGAGTAGACACCAAACTTTCAGATTATACAAAAGAGTATAGTGAAACCTCAACACTCATTGAGGAAAGATTTACACAACGGGGCTGGAAAGGTTTGGGCGAGCGCAAAGACATTACGCCGGCCGACGTAAAAAAAATAGTTGAAATGAGTTATTGATTGATTAGATAAAACGCTACTTTACAAAAGAAGAAAGGCATTGTTGTTGTTGTTCTTCTTTTTGCATAAAAACAATCTGATCATGGCAAAGAAAGTAATTATTATAGGTGGAGGATTTGCGGGTATTAATTTAGCACGTCATCTTAAAGGCGATGCTTTTGAAATCTTGCTAATTGATAAAAATAATTACCATCAGTTTCAACCTTTATTTTACCAGGTAGCTACCGCAGGCCTAGAACCAGCTTCGATTTCTTTTCCGTTAAGGAAATTTTTTCATGGTCAGAAAAACATCAAGATCAGAATTGCAGAAGTAACACAAATTGATGCCGCGCAAAATACTGTGGAGACCAGTATTGGTAAACTATCCTATGACTATTTAATCATTGCAACGGGGGCTGACACCAATTTTTTTGGCAACAAAGCCATAGAAGAGAAAGCCATACCGATGAAGTCCGTCAGTGAAGCCGTATTCCTTCGTAATAGAATTCTGCAAAATTTCGAAGACGTGCTGACCGCACCGGAAGAAGATAAAGAAGGACTGATGAACATCGTTGTTGTGGGCGGCGGCGCCACGGGAGTAGAAGTATCGGGTGCGTTGTCTGATATGAGAGCTTATGCACTTCCTAAAGATTATCCGGAAATAGATTTCAAAAAAATGAATATCTACCTGGTAGAAGCCGGCGAAAAAACATTAGCTGCCATGTCTCCTGAGTCTTCTAAGAAATCCAAAGAATATTTAGAAAAACTGGGTGTCAATGTAATGCTTAAAACATCTGTAAAAGAATTTGATGGGAAACAGGTTGTATTGAGTGACGGAAAAACATTAAACAGTACTACTGTGGTATGGGCAGCAGGTATTAAAGGAAATGTTTTACCAGGCTTATCGCCAGAGATCATTACCAAAGGAAACCGCATCAAAGTAGATCGCTTCAATGCCATTGAAGGCTATAGAAATATTTTTGCTATTGGAGATCTCGCCTGGATGTCAACACCTAAATACCCAAACGGTCATCCTCAAGTCGGCAATGTAGCCGTAAACCAAGGCAAGCGTTTAGGTCACAACTTAACGGCCGTTGCGAAAGGGAAACAGATGAAAGAGTTTGAATACAAAGACCTTGGTTCTATGGCAACTGTGGGTCGTAAGCTTGCTGTAGTAGATTTACCTTTTGCTAAATTTCAAGGATTCTTCGCCTGGCTCACCTGGCTATTTGTACACTTGATGTTACTGTTGGGCGTGAAAAATAAATTATTCACCTTGCTCAATTGGGCCTGGAGTTACATTGCCTTTGATCAATCGTTGAGATTAATTATCAAGCCTTATAAAAAGAAAGAACATTAAGCCTCTAATGTAAAAATGCTTCTTTTCTTTTCTGTAGAAGTATTATAATGAATGACCGAGACCTTGCTGAAGCCAGCCTGCGATGCATAGTTTTCTATATCTCTCCAAGCAGGAAGGAACGTAGTAATATTACCGTAAGGAGTTTCCATCACAATATCCTGTGCACTGGTATACTTCGCCACGGTAAGCTCTGCCAGTTGCGGGATATCAATAAATAACTTACCGTCATCTTTTAAGAAAGATCGTAAACGTTTCAACACAACCGGCTGTTCTTCTTTACCGAAATCGAGCATACCTGAAAATAGCCACAACACGATATCCATTTTATCTGAAAGCACCAAAGTTTTGATGTCCTCATGGAGAACCTGAACTTTCGGCTGATTCTTATACTTCTCCAGTAAAACTTTTGAAAGCTGAGGGCTTTGCTCTATCGCTAAAATTTTTGCCTCTTGTTTTTTCTTCAATAAAAAATCGACGCACCTGCCATATCCCGCGCCCACTTCCATGATACTTGCTGAGGCAGCGATATGCTTCTCAATCAATTCCAGATCTATGCATTCGTCAAAGCCACCTTGTTGAGTCAAGGACTGAAACACCTCCAAAGGAACTGTATTGTAAAATATTCTATTGCTATCGTTGCCAGACATATGCAATTATTTTCAATCTACTTTTACTCTTATACGCTGATCAGGACAAAGGAGTTCCATCGGCCATCGGCAACTGACGGGTATACAGTCTCCAAATATCCAATATAGACCACACACCAATTCCTCCCATCGTTATAAACATTAGCCACCACCATTTATACCCCAGGATGAGTCTGTGAATACCAAAGATGCCTAAGAAAAAACCAATCCAAAACATTTTTTGATTGCTTTGCAAAGTTGGTTGCGTGTTATAAGTATAACGGTATAGCTTTAATAAGTTTTCTTTCATTTCTTCAAATTGACTTGACAACGCTCTGACTCCAGCTTGTCCAGGTTTTCCATGGGTACTACTTTATTATGCAATGAAATAATTCCTTTTTTGTAGAGGTCTTTCATTCGCTTGCGTTCTATCCCTTCTATAAACTTCTTCACTTCATCCTCCGTCTCTAGAATTAAACCCGGCACTTCTTTAGGTTTATCCTTCTGGTCTTTTGCCACCATGGTAAAAAAAGAAATGTTAGTATTTCTAACAGTCGATTCTGTGACGTTTTCAGAAATCACTTTGATGCCAATCAACATTGAAGATTTGCCAACATAATGCACGGAAGCATTTAAAGAAACCAACTCTCCTACTTCTATGGGTTGAAGAAAATCTACGGTATCTACAGAGACCGTCACACAATAACTTCCCGCATGCTTAGATGCACACGCGAAAGCTGCTTTATCCATCAACGAAAGCAAAATGCCTCCATGTATTTTGCCACCAAAGTTAGCGTAAGATGGAATCATCAACTCCGTGATGGTAGTTTTAGAAGCCGATACTGTTTTGAATGACATATTTACAAAGCAGCTGCACGCTTGTTTAATTCTGCTTCAATAGCCGACATGCTGTTGAACAATTGCTCAAAATTATTGATTACAAAATACCTGTCCTGGTATCTGTTTTTTACATATGGAGTGTCCATAATGACCTGAATGTTAAAATCATATTTAGGTACACCCGCGCTCATAGCAAACAGTGTTTCAGAACGGGACGTTAACAAATGCGCACCATAGATTTTTAACGTATTGCCGGATACCACTAATCCGTATTGTACCGTATGCCAATAGATACGTTTCAAAAACAACAAAGCTTGTTTGTTATCGATATGCTTTAACGCCAATTGCCCCAATGCTTTCAGGTAATTGCAATACTCAGGCATATACAACAAAGTCGTATGACCGAATAAATCATGAAACAAATCGTATTCATTTTCTTCGGACTCAATTTGCTCCTGTGAACGCAACCATTTGCGGCAAGGATATTTTTTCTCTGCCAACATTCCAATGAAGTCATGATCTTCCACCATTTCTTCTAGGGGCACAATCTGCCAGTCAGAAATAGTGCTCAACTTTTTATTGATCGCCTCGAAATCCGGAACATGATCAGGAGGCAGGCCAACTGTTTTAATGCCGTTCAATACTTTTTCGTCTGCGATTTCAGGTAAAGCCTGCATGGCCTTGCTGTATAGAATACTCCAGTTTTGATTGTCTTCTTCTGTGTAATGCATGGTAAATTTCATTCGTAATGATCCTGCTAAAATAGACATTTTTTCAAAGTCATCGCCCTTTTTTTTAGCCCAATCCAAGTAATCTTGCGTATAGTACTCGTAAATTACGGCTTAAACCCCTTTAAAAAAAAGCCGTCCAATGTGTCCAAACCTGCTAATTTCTCTTAATTTTATATTGAATTAATATGAATTTTTCCATCTATGCGTCGTAAACTTTTTAAAGAAAGCTTTTGGACAACCATCTTTGTCATGGCTTTCATGTATGGACTGTCTTTCATTGAGTTCAATAGTGATATTGTCAATCCCCTGGCAAAAGCTTTAGCCGATTTTGAATTAACAGATGTCGTATTCTCTCATATGAGAGGAAATCCAGGTACAGAAAAAAATGTAACAATTGTTAACATTGGCCAATTAGACCGTAGAGGAGTAGCTGCCTTGATCGAAGAGATCAATGTGCACCATCCCAAGGTAATAGGAATAGATGCCTTTTTCAGAGCTCCCAAAGAGGATGCGGAAGGAGATTCTCTGTTAGCTGCTGCTTTTTCAAAAGTGGAGCATATGGTCATTGTCAGTCAGCTCAAAGCAGATACTGAAAAAGGTGGCATCGATACGATTTTGTATAGCCATCCGATGTTTTTAAAACATACGGTATCCGGTTTTGCCAATATGATCACAGAGGGAGAAGACAAATTTAAGACATCAAGAGATTGTACCCCTCAGGAAACATACCATGGCAAAAGGCTTATATCATTTCCTGTAACCATGTGTAATTTCTTCGATTCATCGAAGACGAATCGATTTCTAGCCAGAAATAACCCCACAGAAACGATCAATTTTCAAGGGAATATTGATACACGGCTGGAAGGCGTAGGAGCAAATTCTAAAAATGTATTCACAGCCATTGACTTTCAACAGGTTTTTGACACATTATATGATCCCTCTATTTTCAAAGACAAGATTGTCATTCTCGGCTTTATGGGTAATTATATTGGAGACAATACAGCCTGGGTCGACAAGTTTTTTACACCTCTCAATTCAAATTACGTAGGAAAAGCAAATCAGGACATGTACGGAGTAGTGGTTCACGCCAACATCGTATCGATGATACTTAAGGAAAGCTATATAGATGATATGTCAGAATGGCTCAATTTACCTCTTTCTCTCTTACTTATCTTTTTAAACGTTTGGCTCTATTCCTGGTTATTTATAAAAATGGAGATCTGGTATGATGGGATGACCTTTGTGCTTACCATCATAGAAGTGATGATCCTTACATTTATCGTATTAATCGTTTTCGACTTTTATAATTACCGAATTGACATTACACTTCCCAGTATCGCCCTGGCGCTTACAGGAAATCTGGTGGAGATATATTACGGCTTAATTAAACCCCTATATAGTAAAATTGTCAAAAAACTCGTAACTTCAACCTAGAATAACGAAACACCAATACTATGAAAGTCAGCAACATAATTTTCGGAATTTTATTTTTAGGCTTGCTTTTCCAGGCAAAAGCACAAACAGCCTTATTTAACGTTCTTGCTTCAAAAGGCTCTGTTAAATATGTTTCCGCAGGTTCTACGGAAGAAAAAACAATGATCATCGGTAAGAAGCTGTTCCCTCAGGACAAAATCGTTGTAGGAGAAAACAGTTACTTAGGACTTGCTCATTCTGGAGGCAAAACAATCGAAATCAAACGTCCCGGTCATTACGAAGTATCTTCTCTTTCTGCAGAAGTTGCTAATCAAAATGCAAGCGTAAGCAAAAAATATGTAGACTTCCTGGCTGGAGAAATCAACAACAACGGCCAAGACATGTCTAAAAACAAATACAAATACATGGCGGTAACGGGTTCCGTAGAGCGTGGTTCAGATGCTATCGTTCTTTATGCCACTCCAGGAGTAGCTGCTCTTGTGACAAATGGACCAGTAACGTTCAAATGGGATCTTAACACAGATGTAAAAGTGTATGTTGTTAAATTAACAAACATTTTTGACGAAGTTCTTTATACTACAGAATTAACGTCTAATTCTATTGCCATCGATCTTTCTAAATACAACTTTGGTAAAGACAACGAGAAACACTTGTTCATTCAGGTATTGTCTAAAGAGTTTCCTGCAAAAGTAAAATCAGAGAAAATTAACTTGAAAGCATTAGACAGCAAACTAGAAGCTGACGTTGCAAAACAAGTGCAAGAACTTAAGGCAGAACAAAAAGAAGAAACGGCGCTTAACAAATATGTATTGGCCAACTTCTATGCTGAAAAAGGATTAACGATCAATGCGGTTGAACAGTTTGAAGCTGCCATCGCAATGGAACCGGAAGTAGAAGACTTCAAAGCTTCTTATGGCGAATACCTTGTCGCTACAAACATTAAAAAACTAAGCGCAGAGAAATAGAAATAGCTCTGCAATGATAAAGAAAAAGCCTCCTTGAATATTCAAGGAGGCTTTTTCTTTTATGAATATACCGACTGATCGGATTACAATACTTTTTTCAACTCTTCAATAGCTTCTTCTGACAAAGGCTTCGTAATGAAATGAACCACATAGTCATTGTCAACAATACGATCTATATCCTTCTTGTTATCTGAGCTGGTAAGAATCACAACCTTTGCTCTGTTTCTTATTTCATCTGAAAATGCTCCGAATTCAAACAAGAATACGAACCCATCTACAACAGGCATATTAATATCTAAAAAAATCAATTCTGGTATTTTTTCAGGAGTAGGTATTAAGGACTCCAGGTACTCTAAGGCCAGTTTACCTGAATTTTTGACTACGATCTCTTCACAAAAACCTGTTAATTCCAACAAACGTCTATGGATGAAATTGTCCGTATCATTATCATCCACCAACATAACTATCTTCTTCGGAAGCATAAGATTTTTTTTTATTCAATATACAAATATTACTTAACTCTACTCAAAATTCAAAGCTTCATTACACATTTCTGTTCGAAACATAGGGTAATTTCACTAAAAATGAAGTTCCTTGTTGGTACACAGATTTAACATGAATGCTTCCTCCGAGCTTCTCTACAACTTGTTTGGTGATATAAAGTCCTAATCCTGAGCCGTAGGAATCCTGCGAAGCCCTAAAAAACATCGAAAACAACTTATCAATATAGGCCTCTATAATGCCTATCCCATTGTCTGTAAATTCGAGTACTAAGTTAGATTCTTGCTTCGAGATTCTAATCTTTAAAAAACTATCCTCTTTATTCTTATCGGCATACTTAAATGCATTCGACAGTAGATTTTGCAAAATCACAGACAATCTGATGTGATCGGAGTAAAAAGTCAATCCGGAATCAAACTCTCTGATTACTTTTACATGAGAGGCTTTATCCATAAACTGCAAGTTGTCCATGGCTTCGTCAATGAGTTTATTAAAATCTATTTCCTCAATGACCACATCTAATCTTGAATTTCTTGAAAAATTCGTCAGATCGAGAATAAAAGAATCGAGTTTTTGAATGCTCTTTTCCATTAAGCCTACATACTTATGAATTTGCTCCTTGCTGTTTTCAGAGTCAATCAATTGAGCCAGGCCCAGAACAGAACGCAAAGGCGCTCTAAGGTCGTGAGATGCGCGGTACACAAAACTATCCAATTCGAAATTCATTTTCTTCAACGCTTCTTCATTGGTCTTACGCGCTGTAATGTTGTGCAGTGTTAACGATATAAATTTCAATTCGCCTTTATCATCCAATGCAGGAACCAACGAAGCAGCATACCATTGTTGATTGCTGTCAAAGTCTAAATAAAAATCAGTGTTCAGTGATTCTCCCTTTAAGAACTTTGTTTTGTGTCCTTCACATTGTTTGCGAAATACAGGAGGAAAGTATTCCCATATGGACCTGCCAATGCCAAAGTCTAAGGATACTTGCTGGTAGATCAATCCAAACGCTCCCTGATTGAACGTTATGATATTGAAATCATCATCTAATAAAAGAATCTGATAAATAGAACTGTTAAAAACCGTGCGCAGTTGAAGTTCTGATTTTTTCAATGCTCTTTCGGCCAAGTAATTATTGGTCACGTCACGCAAAATCCCCAGGTGATTGCCTCCCGCAAAATCAGCTCTTCCCTTAAATTGAATATAACGGTATTCGTTTTCCGATAATTTAAATTTGTATAAGCCTTCAATCTGTTTCGTCTTCAGGAAATCTTTCCAGATTCTTGTAGCGTCTGTAATGGTTTGATGAGGGAATAAAGAAAACATGTTTTTACCAATGAATTCCTCACGGTCTGTTTTATACAATTCGCAAACTGCTGTATTTACATCTATAACAATACCATCGGAATTATAAATCAAGATGGCATCAAATACCTGATGGAAAATTCTTTTGTATTCCATCTCATCCAACAATCTGTCTTTGGGCGAAATTTTCTCCAGTCCTGTTACCCAAAATAACTTGTGATCGTCGGGAATGTTTTTGTAGCAAATGAAAGTGCCGGGCTTTACTTCATAGGTCAATACAGGCCCATGTAATTTCATGTCCTGATAAGCACCGGAGAGAAATTGAACCAGCGTGTCCTCATCTTCAATGAAGAAGTGAACAAGATCTATGATGCTTTTATTATAAAAAAAATGTTCCGGAAAAATTGCCTGCGTTTTTTTGTTGGCCCATAATACCTTGTTGTATTTATCCAGTAATACCACTGGATCATCCATATGTTCTTCTATATGGACTAAAACATCAACTGGTATGTGGGAT
>Ga0247808_10000937_pt1 | contig 14117 bp, 14 predicted proteins | sample UWRJL089202R1_FD_179914 | JGI IMG/M metagenome (GOLD analysis project Ga0247808, IMG submission 179914) | Plant litter microbial communities from Arlington Agricultural Research Station in Wisconsin, United States - UWRJ-L089-202R-1 | ecosystem: Environmental > Terrestrial > Plant litter >... | reverse complement strand
AGGAACAACCCCAGGAAGCTGATGATGAACCTGTTCGCGCTGTTCTTCCAGATGTTTCGGAAAGCTGTTTGCATCTTAATCACGGATCTTGTGTATTTCCGCTGATTTCAAATTTGCTAATTTTTCTTCAATTTTTACATCGACAATTAGCCTGAACCAGAATCCCTGCAAAAAATGAAAGAGCATTCCTGTTTTTCCATCCAGAAATCCGAGTTTAAAGGTCATGCGGTATCCGAAGTATAGAAAAGGTCTGAAATATCTTGGCAATTTCCACCACATTCGTTTTAACCAGGCTGTGCGTTCGTCTGGAGAACCCCATAGATTTGGTCTTACTGTCTGAGCACGGAGTTGCTGGATACGTTCCACTTCTTCGTCGGCCAGCAGATCACTATACCGGTTATGTTTGGCGATCCAGAAGCCAATATTATTTTCTTTATTATTCTCTTCAAGTATATGTCCGTTTTTCCAAACCCGGGTACTACCGGTGACAACGAACCGGTGGTCCATATTTTCGTTAAGGTCGGAGTGTCCATAGCCATATCGAAACATTTTGAGTAGATAAATCGGATAATACCCGCCGTACCTAATCCATTTTCCTTTGAAGATGTATTTTCTGTTAAAATATATCCCATTTACATGGCTGTGATCGCTGTCTCTGAAGGTGTCAAGAGCTTTGTATAGTTCAGGCGTAAGCATCTGGTCCGCATCCAGACCAACAACCCATGGCGTTATTACGTTGAAGGATTTCAAAGCAACATCCCATTGTTTAGGATGATTAATAAAGGGATGTTGTTTCGTTTCTACGCCGTAGCTTTGACAAATGTTTAAGGTCTGATCTGTGCTTCCAGAGTCTAATACGAAGGTCTTCGCCCCAAGTCCGGCTATAGAATCCAATAACCTGGGGAGGTTATCTTCTTCATTGTAAGTCAGGATAATAAAGGTGAAATCAGCCATGTTTAATTGCGTAATCGTAAAGTGCCAGGTATTGGCCCACTATTTTTTTGGGGTGGAAATCTGCATGGATAATGGAAGGGGCCTGTTCACTGATCCGTTTCCTTTCTGAGGCATGATTGTGGATTAGTGTAAGGGCACTGGCAAAGGAATCCGGATGCAGGACTGAAATCCAGCCAAGGTTATGTTCTACTACATAGTCGGCCAGACCAACGTGCGCTGAGATCAGTACCGGTGTTCCAACAGCCAGTGATTCAACAACCGAGTTAGCAAAATTCTCATTGTGTGAAGGCAGTACCATTAAGTCATGCTGAGCGAGTAAGTAAAATTTATCCACATCCCTGACCTGGCCAATCCAGTTGATCTGATGGTTGATGTTGAGTCTTGAAGCCTGTTTTTTTAGTTCCTGGACGTATACTTCAGATCCTGCGCCAGCGATCGTCAATCTCCAATTAAATGCCAGCTGGCTTAGACTCTGAAAAAGGATGTCTAGCCCTTTTTTTTCTTCAATTCGGGCCAGGAAAATAAGCTTAAATTGCCCGTCATCCTGAGCTCCTGAGGTATTATAATCTACAGGAAAACGAACAAAGTTGGGAATGATTGTAATGCTTTTAGGGGTGATGATTTTCAGAATGTCCCGTTTTTCCTGTTCACTTGTCGCATGAACGTGGCAGTGCCTGATCAGACCTTGCCCGATAAAACGGTGGATTACTGACTTGATCATCGAATTCCTGTTACCCAAAGTATATTGAGTAAGCATCCCTCTTGGAGATAACACGACCGCTACCTTTGCTTTTTTTGCAATCCAGCAAGAGAACAAGGTTACGATATTCCACCAGGAATGTATATGGATCAATGTCGGTTCTTGCTGCCGATGTCTGAGTATACCTTTAAGTGCCTTAAACAGATCGGGAGAATAATGCGTAGGATCTTTAGTGATGCGTTTAAAGTAACGTACAGCTACACCATCTACTAGTACAGATTTCGCAGGTAATTCAGCATTGCCATTTGCTGTTGTTGTCAAAACAATCGGAGACAGCCCTGCTATCTGAAGTTCTTCACACAACTTTGATACTGACATCGTTGGCCCACCATAATAATAGGCAGGTTTATAAGAAGGACTGATTTGTATGTTCTTCATCGGGTAATGTTCTAACCAGTATGTTTTTCTGTTTGAGTAAATTGAACAGAACGATCAACAGAACGTAACCATATAAAATATTGTTTAAAAGGAATTCCCAGTTGTTGCCGCGCCAAAGTTGTTGGAAAATTCCATTAAATACGATGATGCAGCCCATTTCATAACCCCCAAAGAGCGACTCTGCCTGGTTACAAAGCAATTGCGTGAGATAACCATAGATCAGCATAGACACAAAAACACCGAAGATTCCAGCGCTCAGATAACCGTCTACTACGGGTCGTGTTTTTGCAGAAACCGAGGATAGTCTGTTTGCGACATTCGCTTCATATACACGTTCCATCGATAGTTTTTCAGTATTGGGTTTTCCAGGCCACATGAAACGCGGAATAAGGGCATAAAATGAGTCTTCCAGAATTTCGAAGCCGTAATAGGGGTGTGCTGAAGGAACATGCTCTACATATTGTGTAAACATATTGATTTCACTTAATCTGTTTGTCAAAAATTGCCAGTTGGTTTCATGTATGTCATTTGCATTGTCCTCGTCAGTTAATGCGTCGTAGGCATCATCCCTGGCTTCTTCAGCTGTTGCTTCCCCAGACCAGGACTGACTCCTGATGGTATTCGCTAGTGTAGGCAGCACATATATCAACAGGCAAATTAATGGGATTGAAATAAGTAGAATGGCTTTTCTATAGTAGGGGAATATCAAAAAGATAAGTATAAGGAGGTTATTAATCACACTTTCCTTATACCCGGAGAGTGTTGCAGCAACGAGGTTAAACAGAAAAACCCCACCACCTATTGCCACCAGATTTGGCCGCTTTTTCACTATGCCCTTTACGAGAGTTAATGAACCAGCAAACAGAGAGATGAAAATGAACATATAGGAAAACTGTACAACGGCAGAAACGCGTGACAGCACTAGTCCGATCAGGTAAGCAAAACCACAAATCTGGATAAGTATTTTTTCGGTATCTACCCGAAAAATATACTTTATTCTTAAATCCAGTTTTGTAGCTGAAATGATGCCGGTAACCAATGCGGCATGAGCGATCAAACAATAGCGCTGACATGTAGCTATATTTCCTGTTTGTGCATTTGCTATGAAAATCTGATTATTGGGTCTGCTGAAATATTGATATCCTAAGTGGTCCATGAAGTAGAATATAGATGTGGAACACATAAAACCGGCAAACACCAACTGCGTGAGAACGATAGGGCGCATGACCTGCCTGGCTAATGGTAGGTCTAACTGTATATATTTAACAGGAGATAGTATAGTCCAGTAAAAGATCATCAGTGAACCGAACCAGGCGATTATATAGGATGTTACTGGATTAAACTGAAAAATATAGGCGAGTAGAACCGGGAAGTAGATGGGCAGAAGAATCTTCTCTTTAGATATATTTGTAAATTGATGATTAAACATAGTTTATTATTCCTCTCACCTGGGCTTCGAAATTCCAGTCTTTTATTTTTATCGCGGAAGCCTTTCCCAGCTTAGTAAGTTGAGTTTTACTTTGAGTAAGTTGTTTTAGTTTGCTTTTTAAATCATCGGCTGTGTTGTCAAATATGGCGCCGTTCATACTATCCACCAGGTCAATAGCCGCGCCCGTCATGGCGGATGAGAGGATAGCTTTTCCTGCTGCCATAGCCTCATTGATCGCAAGGCCCCAGGTTTCACCAGGACCTTTTGATGGAATGCAAAATAAATCGCAGGCCTGATATATCACAGGCATCTGCTGCTGATTTTGAAAGGGTAGGAAATAGATTGTAGTCAAACCGCTTTCCTTCACACCTGATTTAAGTTTACTCTCCAACTCGCCGTTACCCACAAACAAGAGATGAATAGTTGTAGACTCAAGCGAAACATATGCGTCAAGCAATGCCAACGGATCTTTTTTGGTTTCAAATTTACCTGCAAAAAGCACCAGGATTTCTTCGTTCGGAATACTGAGCTTTTTACGCAATTGCTGAGCTTCTTTTTCTCTTGGTGTTGCGAAGCGTTCATTATCTATAGCGTGTGGTACAAAACTGAGCTGTAATTCGCTTAAACCATGTTTTTTGTAGTACGCTTGGTTATGGAACCCAACATAGAGCGCATGATTAACATGGGAATAAACCCATTTTAAAAGAATGGCTTTCAATGTAGATTTCCAGAATGGGCTTGGGTCTAGTAAAGTTGAATCTCCGCGAAAAACTATTGCGACCTTGTTTTTAAAATGTCTGAGTATTTTCAGGTGTCCTTTGTAGGCCCAGCCATAGATCAGCAGGGTGTCCGGACCAAAATCGACAATTCTTGATATGGCATTGTCGGCCATAACTCCGTTGAAATGGTGCGAGCCTGGATCTTTTGCCGTATTCTTTAGAAATTCATAATTGTAACCTTCCAGTAGAGGTAGATCCCATACTACATCTTGCTTGAAGCCGGTGTCGTACGTCGATCGCATCGCGCCAGCTGTATAGAAAACCTTAACATCAATCTGCATCGCCAGCATTTTAAATACTGGAGCATAGTACTGTATTGGGTGGGTCGTTATGATGGCTAGTTTTTTCAAGAGTTTATTACCCGATTAAATACATTCACCTGGCTTAAGGTCATAGATTCGGCTGAGTACTTTCTGAATTCATGTTGGTTAATACTGTAGGAAATCAATTTTCCAGCTACGAGATTTGATATGAAATCAGCCATGCCCTGCACGATCAACTCCTCGGGTTGATCAAAAGTAAATAAATGTCCCGCATTGCATGACGTAATAATTTTTCCGGCACTGCTGTTTTTATGGAAAATCGTTAGCAGAGGTTTTTCAACCATGATATAGGGATAAATTTTTGATGCGGTGTAATTTTCATCATCAGATCCTGGGATGAACAATGCATCAGCTATCTGCAGTAACTTTAATGTTTCATAAAATGGAATTCGATCTGTCAGTTCAGTGATATAGTTCTGTAGTCCTGATGCTGCCGCCAGCGGACTGACACTGGGTTTGCCGCTTCCATTAGGGGCGTAGCTCGTACCGATGAAGTAAAAGTGAATCCGATCTGCTGTAACACCGCTTTTTTTAATGGCTTTAAGTAACAGTTGGAAGGCAGGTTCCAGGTCATGCCCTCCGCGGCCCACGTAGACCACATTGATGCTATGCGGGCTTAAGGTTTCGGATTGCTGTGCCATGTGATTGGCAATGTCGAAATCCCGTTGGAAAGCGCCAAATGTAATAACTTCCTGTGGAATAGCGTTAAGCTGCGGATATCTGTAATTCAAGATGTTGAGATAACCCTGAGAAACGCTGATTAACCCATCCACACTTCTCATGGCTATGGGCTCTAAAAGTTTATTAAGGCGGTAAGAGAACCAGTGTTTTGCTGGCCGTTGATCTTTGGGTTTATTCTGGTAATACTCTGAATGCCAGAGATCCTGCATGTCGATAATATAGGGTACGCTGAAACGGTATTTCCAATAGGCACCAAGCATCATAACAGGAAACTGGGTAGTAGAAAAGTAAATCAGATCGTAATTCCGATGAGATAGCAAAGCGTTTACTTTAATGAAATAAAACCACATTGCTCTCAATGCCAGACTTCCCAGTCCAATTTTGCTCGTCCATTTTTTTGGGAAGGCTTTAATTTTATGGACAACCAGATCTTCAGAAATAGATTGACAGAGCATGTTATCAAGCGGAAGATCCGAAAATTGCTGGTCAACAGTCACAATTTCAGCTTCCCAGCCGTATCTGGAGAAATAAGGCAAACTCATCCTGACCCTTTGCATATCTGCGGCATTTGTTGGCGGAAAATAGGGACAGATGATTAATACTTGTTTGCGCAATTTACTTGTGAACTTTAGTAAAAAATTTCGGATAAAGACCCATGGTCATATGTAAGCAATAGGCATTGCGTATATCGCTTTGTTGCTTCCATCTCCTGATTAAAAGGGTATTCCCCATCGTGGAATGCTTCTTCGAGAAGTAGAAGTCCGTCGCGATCTGACACAATAAACCCGGTATTCCCTGTCCATGTTACATGTGTTGCCTCGGTATTTGATTGCACAACATCGGCACACAAATCAACAATTCCAGGGGGGACAGCCTCCATTGGAGGGGCATGCTTTTTTAGTATCAGGTCATCATCAACAATGATATACCGCCCAAAACCGGGTGCAAGGCGATGTGCAATTAATTTATTGAAATGAGGGGCAATTCCATTGCGTGTCATTGGTTTTTTAATGAGTATGACTGAGTAACCATGTCTTGCTGCCCAGTTTGCAAGCCTCGGAAAAGTATAATCCGATATGTGTGTGCGATTTCCGACGGAAACCATAACGACTAGTGTGCCACTTACAGCTTCCATCTTTTTCTACTCAGATTTTGTTTGGCTTCAGTCCAGTCAAATAGGTCGTCTGAAATATCATAAAAACCATATTGGGTGGGTGGCAGATTGCTTTGTTCCACTCTAGTTATGAGATCTGGTAATTGATTATAAAATTCTGGTGTTCGGTAAGGTGGGTGCAGAGACCACATGCCTTGGCCGCTCCCTAAAAAATCAATCCTATGTTGTTTTTGTCTGATCATAAAATCAGAAATGATATGTTCAGGTAAATCTGCATTTGAATTTCCACTCAGTACAGCTCTGATTTGATTTTTTATAGCTGGCTTGTTCAAGCTGAGTTTAATGCCGCTAAACATACTTCTATCCAACATAAATATCCTTGTGCTCATTCCCTGAAATTTAAACATGAAATGTCCTTTTCTTTCATATGAATTTTGGCCTACTAATATTTCGTCCGGATGCGGTGGGCCGGGCAGGGGCGATACAACAGTACATCCTGATTTTTTCTCAAATACACGTAAAGCATCAGCGATCCAATTTTTCCCGGCGCCACCCAGGAACATATCGGAATCAAGATGGATTATAATATCATGCTTTGCCCGGAATAGCCCAAAAAAATAAGCATAAAACGGTCCGCCTCTGAAATCTTTATCCGGGATGTCATTCTTCCCAAAGAAGAACTGACTTATCGCTTTTTTACTGGAACTGTTGTAGTCGACTGGAAGAACTTTTATGCTGAATCGCGGGTCTATGTCTTTTTGTATGAAGTCGTAGAGTTCGGTCTCATAGGTAGACCAACCTGTGGCAAATCTTCCTTTACTGGGTCTGGTTTCTATAGTAAGCAGAATTTCATCCACCTGTCCGTAAAATGCATTTAGCTGATGAATCAGCAGATGCCTTGAATGGGGATAGTCGGGCGGAGCCAGGCTGATCTGAAGTGTGACCTTAGGTTTCAAAGACGCGGGATATAATTTGGTTTAGCTTCAATGACTCAGTTTCCCAATTGTGTTTTTCAGCGAAATCAATCGCATGATAACGTGCCTGCATAAGCTGCCTGGAATCCTCCAGCCATGTTCTAAGTCCTTCGATATCATCTGACAAGTTACCACCTGCCAACATGAATCCAGGATTTATCTTTTCAAATATCTCACGCTGACCTGCGGTGGTTGTTGCAATAACTGGCAATCCAGCCTGCATATACTGGAAGAGTTTATTGGTTATGGTCAAATTTCGACTTGCAGGGTAGGACATCTCTAATGCAAGACCGATATCGAAGGTGCTGATTTTATGGTGAAGCTCATCCGGGGGTATGACATCATGAAAATAAACGGCGGTTGAGTCGGCAAGTTGTTGCAGTGTGATTTTATATGTTAGGCTTACTTTTCCAAGCAGATGAAGCTCGATGGGGATCGCTACTTTTTTCAATATACCGATAAATGCTTCTAGGCCCCTTCCAGGACCAATTGTCTGTGAGAACCAGAATAGTTTAAGTGGTGCGTTAAATTGTTTTGATTTGGCTAAGCTATACGCAGGAAACATGTTATAAATAACTTCGGGCAATTTGCTCTTGTAATGATCAGCCAGGGTTCTGGCAAGAATATGGGATGTAGTATAAACAAAAGATGCATGCCTGAGCGCGTAAGCTTCTGCCTTTCTCAGTAATGACAGCGGCCGCCTGGCGCGCTCGGCAGGCAAAAGGTCTTCCGAATACCAGTCTTCAAAGTCAAAACCTACCTTGGCTCCAGACCTAATGAGTTTCATCCCTGCATATGTCGCCATTTCCTGATGACAAATAAATAAGTCTGCTTTCAGATTTTTACAAAATGCCAGGTATCTGTATGCACCATAGCCAAGACCGAAGACTGTTTCTAATCCAAAATACTGAATGGCTATCCTTCCTAATTTATAGATTATTTTATCTGTTATCGATCTGGCATTGCGTACCGAAAGGTCGCTGATCCTATATGTTGTTATTCCCTGTCCCTTGATAAGTTTAGCATCTTGTATGAGCAGATCTGAAGAATAAACTGAAAGCACTATAGACACCTTATAACCAAATTCCCGCAAAGCTATTGCTTCTTTAACTACCCTTGGATTTCGGCAAAGGTGAGATTGTGTGATGATGCAGATATGGCGCTGCTGTTGATCCTGATGTTTCAGCTTAGGTATTTTCCAATAAAAATTGCCAGTGCGCAGGATATCTCGCAGGTGATCTGATTATTTTCAAGCAGGTAACAGGTGATTTAATCCAGGTTAAACTATACCTGACCAATTCCTTAAAAGTAGCCTGTTTTAGTAATATAGCTGAATTGCTGTCAGTTAGCGCGGCATTCAGCAATGAGGTTTTAAAAGGTGAGCTCGTTTCTCTCGCTACCTTCCACAGGTTTGCAGCAAGGTCAGCATGCAGATCAGGTCTGATACTTCTGAAAACTGAGGCAATCAGCAAGCTTTGGTAAGCACCCCAGGTTATTCGGTCTTTCGATCTGTTTGTACGTATTGTTTGTGCAAAGTTAACTAGCGGAGCATAGAGAATCAGGATCGGATCTTTAATAACCCGGGCACGAAAATGTTCTGTAACGTCTACCGGAAGGTCAGAGGGCGTAAGCCATTTTAGTGCCTCCTTTGTCTTCCATACCATAGCACTGTTACAGATTTTTGTTGAACCACAGCGCGCTGCAGGATCAGGGATGTACAACTCCAGTCCTGATGTTTTAGACCATACTGTCCGTTTCAAATCTGTCCACGACCCATCGTTTTCCTCTTTCCAGATCCGCTCATTGGCAACTCCTATTTTCAAGAGTGGATTTGCTTCCAGAGACTGAATCATCACTTCGAGAAAATCAGGTTCCCACCAATTGTCATCTTCCAGCAGACTGGAATAGCGCTCTTCGGAATCTGAAAAGGCAAGGTTGAAACTTGCGGCACCACCTGAATTAGATCTGTGGTTTTTCACAATAAACCGGTCGTCGTTCAATGAGGCAATAAAATCCTCGGGATACCGATCCAATGGATCGTCATTATGAATCTCACAAATCCAATCCCTGAAAGTCTGATTTCTTATGCTAAGCACAGATCTGGCTAACAGCTCATTGCGTTGGTACGTGAATAAGCATACGCGACACAGGGCCAAACTTAAAGGTGTTGATTTAAGATCATTTTTATTCTTTTTGTTGCTCTCCAACCAAGGAAAAATACCATGTATTTTGTATAGCCACTTGACTGAAATTTTAGATTAGGTTTAGCCAGTCTTGATATTTGATGTTTTGCAGAAGCAATCTGGTGTTTCTGCGCCGGATAGCTGAGATAAATATAGCTTTGCAACATATTAGCATAACTAAGATGTAGTGTGTTATCGCGATAGTGCGATAGACATGCATGAATGGAAAGAAGTATAGACTGCAATAAGGAGCTGTAGGCTTCCTCGTTCTTTAAAGCAGAAAGACCAGAAATACCGGAACGGTAATAAAACATGGCACTGGTATTCAAAATTATCCTTTGCGTGTTCAGGAAAACCCTGGTGAAGAACTCAAGGTCGTCATTCAAGGTAAGGCGCTCATCCCACAAGCCTGCTTTTATTATTGTTTTTCTGGGAATAAGAACTCGTCCGGGGTTTGTCATCGGATTACAGTAGTACCAATAACGTTTGATCCAATCTTTAAATGTGATAACTTCATCAGCCATTTCTTCAGGCACACAAGCATTTATATCACCATCATAGAATCTGCCCCATGCAGCAACCACAACGGTTTCCTCCGTTCCCATAATTCTGTAAAACTGTTGCCAGATGAAATCAGGTTTAATATAATCGTCAGCATCAAAAAATATAATGTAATCCCCAAAGCTTTCTTTGAAAGCACAGTTTCTCGCACTGGCGGCCCCGTTATTTCTGAGCGATAGTATTTTAATTCTATGATCTCTATACGCACTTACAATGCGCAATGTAGCATCCGAAGACCCGTCATCTGCTACTATAAATTCCAGATTTGGATAGGTTTGACCGCAGAGACAATCCAGCGTTTGTGAAATGTATTCTTCGCAATTGAATGCGGGTATACAAATCGAAATAAGTGGGTAATTAATCAAGAGATACCGTGTTGGCGTTTTAATTTCTCGAACAATGATATGCTGGGATACTTTCCGTTTTTATCCAATTTTCCGGCATTCCAGACTTCATTCCAGAAGTGCACAGCGTAAGAATCCTGCGTAATCCTCCTTCCGGGCATGGTATCGGGTTTGAGGAATGGACGCAATCTTTCTTTAAATGTATTGATGGAATTCATATGTCCAAGAATCAGATCCGTCATGTTTTTCCAGGATATGGGATTAAAGTTCTCGTGCTTCAGGACAGCATGTTCAAGTTGTAAATCTTTAATGACTTTTTGAAATAAAAACGGACCTGCCAGGCCAAAGCTCATTGTTTGTAAATCGATAGCTGCAATCTCAGTGAGCGCATGTGTCAGGAAAATGCTGTTCTGAGGTACTTTAAAAACACAGTTATTGGGTAGCTCTCCATATTCACCTTCAAAGCTTGAGCAAAAAACAGTATTAGCCTGGAAGTCGAATTTTTTAAGACAAATGATGTCCATATCTACCCACCAACCACCTTTTTTTTGAATTAGCAACAACCTGAACAAGTCGGCAAAGCCTGAAACTGATCCTTTTCCCCAACCACTTTCATATCTGAATATTTGGTCCTCGGGAATGATTTCCCGGGCATTATGGATAATGGTTAATTCAGGCGCGTTTGTGATTTCTTCATAGGCGTATAAATGAAAATCATGCCCGTGGTCAATGAACGATTGGATGCACAGACGTTCAACATTTGAAAGTTGTCCGCCAATCCAAAGGGATTGTATTTGTTTATTTATACTATTCTCCATGCATGATTAAAGTAATCTTTCTTTGAAAGGTCCACGTAATGATGCAACGTGCAGGTAGGGATACTATCAGTCTGAATATCCGGATTAACAACATAGGCTGATGCAGGTAAAATCTCGGAAGCCTTGTCTTGTATCAGCATTGCTGTCAGTGCCTGCTCCAGGTAATATGACGTACCTTGTTTGCTTTCCAGAGTTTCTATCCAGTTTTCTATCGTCTTCCAATCAATTTCAGCACTATTCAGACCAATCGTGCCGACATTAATTAAACCTCGAATTTCACATCCACAGACATCAGCCATCAACTCCATGGAATAGCCATAACTGTTTTGACAGTCCTGCATATACAGCGGTTTATCGGGACTATTAAGCCAGTTGATCATTTTAAGGGGTTCCTGCCAGAAAAGCATATCCGAGTCCAGTACAAGCTTCCACGGATTTCCCGGTAATGTGTGGATATCTGTCAGTTTTTTAATATGAGGATAAACTTTCCGCTTATGATGCAGATGTGGATAATCCCGTTCAGGTAAAATTTTCGATAACCTGTGTTCTGTATCATCATTGAGCACGATTTCAACTTCTGGCAGCATATCTTTAACAAAGCTGCTGAGTTCGGAGTCAAAACTTCCGTCATCGATTAATATAAATCTAAATTTTTGCTGAGTGACTTTTGTTAACGACTGTATGCAAAATAAGGTTTGCGAAATATATTTTTTCCCCGTTAAAAAATACACAGGCAGTCCATCACGATAAGATTGTACTACTGGTAGGCGCAACGCCGCGGCCTCCATAAGCTTCTGATTCAGTCGCATAGTTCGATAGCTGGAGTAACCTCCAAAACGGCTCCATGTTTTGAAGGTTGCTTTAGGCAAGCGGTAGAAAGTGTCGATTAAAAATTGTACGGTTTTCATGAATAGAAGGCATCCCTCCAAAACAGATGCCTCACATTGCTGGTGTAATGCCGCGCAATTTTATTGACCTTGACCATAGGATAAACGGATTGTGCATCACTGTTAAAACTGCACAAGACGGATCTGGGCCAAATCAGTCCCAGGGAGTTGTTTGAAATGTAGGCAAATATGGATTGCTCGGTACAAAAATCATATGCCGGATGTAGCTTTTGCAGGAGTTGTTCGAGCTTGAAATCCTCATAAATATGATCGCCAGAAACATATAACATGCCGGCATTGAATGCATAAAGACTATATAGATCGATGCCGGTTAAATCTATCACTCTTTTATCATAAGCAGCAATGAAATCCTCAGAACCACCACACATAAAATTAGCAGCCGGCTCTGGTAAGAAGGGGGTGAAATCATCGAAAAACAAAATATCACTGTCTATCCACAACACCGGCTGTGCTGATGCATGGTGCAGAATAGCGGCCAGTTTTTTTCCGAAAGGATGGGCATCTCCATAATTCAGCAGTGCGGTCCTGTTTTTATGTTTATGAAAGTCTTTCGTATCCTCCCAGTCCTCTATGGATAGCTCGCCAGGCCAGAATTTAACGCTATTTTGAATTTGTTTAACAGTAAGTGTACCATCACTATTAATGATCACCCTGGGCAATCTGGCCCAGTTTTTTGCGATAGAGGTCAGCGAGATAACTGTCATACCTATGAAGTTCTTACCGGTCATCATTAAAACCACAGTATCGGACTGCTGCTTATTCAAAGGGATGTTCCATGATCTGAATCTCAGTGTTAATCGGTAAATCATAGGTAGCCGAAAGGCCAGAAATACAAAAATTTTTTGAATGAGCTTGTTGATCCATCTCATTTGGCGAGACCATCATAATGTCCGCAGGCACCCTGCCATCTGATATAGTTTGTTTTACTCATATAGGCGCCATAAGCAAACCAGGCCTTGACCTTACGTAGAGGCAAAGTCCATCTTGGAATTTTTGACCAGGGATTGATTCCATGCATCTCCAGCAATTCTATCCATGACTTATTTGTGTTGTTCAGTAATCTGGCAAGATATTTAGCAGTGGTACGCTGTTCTGGAATAATGTGACTTAACTTCAATTTAGAATGATAGGAAATCTGCCAGCCGGCTTTTAAAATCTCGAGGATGATGTCGTTATCTCCACCAGAACTCAAAGAATGAGCTGTACGGTCAGTGATCATCTGCGTCCTGGAGTTCATCCTGCTCAGGTAAGCGTGCAGCGCTTCTTTTCTGATGCCCATTCCGGCACCAATAGGTGCCGCCGCCGGATAATTACCATTCCAGTCCATAAATAGTGTTTGCTCGCCAAGATCTCTAAGGGCCAGGCTGTTGTGAAACTCCTTTAGCCACTTCGGTGGAGTTGCTTCAAACAAGGGAGCTGTTATGCCGCCCGTAGCACCAAGTCTATGATATAACTGAAAATGTAAACGTACATTTTCCAGGTAGTCTGCCTGAAGTATATTGTCGTCATCTACCATCACAATCAGATCTCCTGTAGCAAGTTCAAATCCCTTCATTCTTGCATAAGATAATCCCTGTATTGATTCTGTAATGACCTTATAGTTGGGATGCCAGTCAAGAGATACCGACATGGGATTTGATGAGTTATTGTCAACAATGATTAATTCCCAGTTTTGCGTTGGTAGGGTCTGTTGCTGCAGACCGGCGAGCGTTTTCCGTAATCTATTCAGATCAGGATTATAGGTAGGCAGTATAACGGAGATAAAACTACTCATTTTCTGTAGTCAATGATTTTCGCTGGTACACCCACGGCAATCGCATAGGGGGGAAGACTTCGGGAAACTACTGCACCGGCTCCGACAACACAGCCATCGCCAATTTCAATTCCGCCTAAAATTTTCGCTCCTGCACC